>Ga0210410_10000439_pt1 | contig 47282 bp, 42 predicted proteins | sample IncBWC4MmetaG_FD_161058 | JGI IMG/M metagenome (GOLD analysis project Ga0210410, IMG submission 161058) | Forest soil microbial communities from Barre Woods Harvard Forest LTER site, Petersham, Massachusetts, United States - Inc-BW-C-4-M | ecosystem: Environmental > Terrestrial > Soil >...
TTCTTCGCCGTCGATTTTGATTTCGCTGCCGCTGTACTTGCCGAACAGCACACGGTCGCCAACGTTCACGTCGAGGGGCACACGCTCGCCCTTCTCGCGCTTGCCGGCACCGACGGCGATCACTTCGCCCTCTTGCGGCTTTTCCTTCGCGGAGTCGGGGATAATGATGCCGCCCTTGACGGTTTCCTTCTCTTCAATGCGCTTCACGATCACACGGTCGTGCAGCGGTGTCAGATTGACTGCCATCTTTGAAAAACCTCCATAGGTGATCTAAGGGTAAGACTTAGAAACGGTGGTTGAGGAGAACAGGAAAGGCGTTTAGCACTCCTCGGTACCGACTGCTAATATAGCAATAAATCCTATCAAGTCAAGCGAAATCCCGGCAGGATGGGTCCTAGCGGCAGGAATTCACGTGGGAGAGACATTCAGATAAGTTTTGTATTTACAGCCAGTTACGACTGCCAGATTTTCCTTGCACTTGGTCATTGCCTTGCCTCTTTGTCTAACGATAGACTCGGCCACATCCATAATGCAGGGTTCAACTTATCTTCGACTCATCTACCTTACCGCTGGGACGCTACTGCCGTTCTTCTGGATGATTGTGATCCTGGGGCATCGCCGGAAGCGCAATCTGGAGCGCATCTTCTTCTTCCTATGCCTGGCGCTGGTCTGTTTTTTTGGCGGCAGTTTGCTGGCGCTGAACTCCGGCATCTACTACGGAACTCCGCCGAGGATTCTCTCAGCGTTTGCCTGGGCGGTTGTGTGTCTCGGGCTGTGGTTTATTGCTCCGCTGCTGGTGCATTTGCATGTCGAGTACGCTTCACTAAGAAAATTGCTATTCACCCGCACGTTCAAGGTTCTCTGGATCATTGCTGCGTATGGGCCGGCCTTGCTGCTTTCGCCAAAATTGCTCGCGGCTCTGCGGCTTAGACAGGGAATTAAGTTCGAAGCTCCTTCTCATCAACTCGGCGTGGAATTTCAAGTATGGCTGGTGCTGGGAATCGGCGTGGCCGCGTACTGGCAATGGAAGTTTTCCCAAGCGCCTCGAGATGAGGAGGAGCGAAAACTATTCCGCGCGTGGCGATTCGATTTCATTTTTCTGGCCGTCCTTCTTCCTGCATTCTTCCTCGCTCAGCGGCAAAACGGAGGTTGGGCTCTTTCCACGCTTGAACCTCTGCTGGCGCTTGCTGTGCTCATGCCCTTTATCAGCATGATCCGAGAGGTGCAGCGCTTCAATTTTCTGGACATTGGGCGGCAACGGAACCTGATCTACGCCGTGTTTATGGTGTTTCTGGCGGTTCTCTACCTGAGCCTGGTGCGGCGGGCAAGCTTGTGGCTCGAGCCTTATCTTCCTCCGGAAGCCTCTGCGGCGCTGCTGCTGTTTTTGCCCGTTGTTTTCTTTGAGCCGTTGCAGCGCTTGCTGAGGCGATCATTGCGCCAGACGGCGCAGACCGAGGTGGATAGAGCGCAAAAGTTGATGGGACCTATCAACGAAGTGGCGCGGCGCGGCGATCAAGGGAAGCTCAGGAAGTTCAGCGAGCAGTGGATTGCCGAACAGTTGCAATTAGCGGAGGTGAAGCTGGAAATGCAGCTCGAAGAGCCCAAATCCGGCTACCAACTGACCGCCAAGAGCGCATCCGAAGAGGTCTTCCTCATCGCGCGATCCGGCCAGTATTTGGGACGTCTGCGCGTGCGTTCGCATGGGGCGATGATTTCGGGGGAAACGTACGCGGCGCTGGAATTTTTGTGCGAGCAGTTGCCGGGGGCGTTCGACCTGTGCCGCGTGATCGAGGAGAAACTGCAACTGGAAAGGGATCTGGCGGAACGCGAGAGGATGGCGCTGGTGGGGCAAATGGCGGCGAGCATTTCGCACAATCTGAAAAATCCACTTGGATCGATCAAGACGATTTTGCAGGTGCAGATGGAAAGTCCCGAGCTACCCGCTTTGTTGCGGCAGGAAACGCAGATGGTGCTGGAGGAGATCAACCGGTTATCGGCGCGGCTGAACCAACTGCTGCAGTACAGCCGGCCAGGTGTTCGCGCCGGAAATGGCGCGCAAAGTTGTGACTTGGCGCAAGTGGCGGAAACCGTGGCCAACGTTCTGCGGCATGCCGCGGATGAGCGGCGCGTCTCGCTGCAACTTGCGAACACCAACGGCGAAGCGCGCGCGGCGATTGGCGAGGAAGCGGCGAACGATGTTCTTTCGAATGTCGTGTTGAATGCCATTGAGGCAGCGCCGGACGGCGGTCACGTGCGCGTCAGCCTGCAATCTTCGGAGAAAATCTGCAGCGTAAATGTGGAAGACGACGGGCCGGGAATTTCCGCCGCGGACCAAGTCAAAGTGCTTCAACCATTTTTCACGACCAAGGCGCGCGGAACTGGGCTGGGCCTGGCGATCGTTGACCGACGGCTTCAGGAAGCTGGCGGGACGATGGAAATTAGAAGCCCGTTGAGCGGCGGACGCGGGACGGAGATTCGACTGAACTTTCCAGTGGGTGCGGCGAAGGAGCAATCTGGATGAAAACGGTACTGATTATGGATGACGAGGTGGCATCACGTTACGCCTTACGCCGTGCGCTGGAAAGCCGCTATCGCGTGGTGGAGGCGGATTCAGCGGCCAGTGGACGTTCGTCGCTACTCAGCGAGAAACCGGACTTGCTGCTGCTCGACGTGGTGCTTCCGGGCGAGGACGGGCTTTCTTTCTTAAAATGGTTGCGACAGGAAGGGTACGAACTGCCAGTGCTGATGGTCTCCGCGCTGGATACCGCGAAGACCGCCGTCGAAGCTTTGCAACTTGGCGCTGCCGACTACCTGGTTAAGGGTTTTGAACTTGAGGAGCTTCGCCAGCGGGTGGCGAATCTTTTGAAACTTGCCGGGCTCGAGCAGGAAAACGAAACGTTGCGCCGTCGCGTGGCCACGGAAGGACATTTCGGGCAGATGATCGGGCGTTCGGCCGCGGTGCGAAAGGCATTCGAACTGGCCGACCGCGTGGCTCCGACGGATTCCACGGTGCTGATTCTTGGGGAAAGCGGCACGGGCAAAGATTTGCTGGCACAGGAGATTCACGCGCGCTCGCAGAGGAACGGGAAGGCGTGGGTGGCCGTGAACTGCGCTGCGCTTCCAGAAACGCTGATTGAATCGGAGCTATTTGGGTACGAACGAGGAGCCTTTACCGGGGCGGCGCATCAGAAAAAAGGACGTTTCGAACAGGCGCACGGCGGGACATTGTTTCTGGACGAGATTGGGGACATGAATCCCGTGACGCAGTCGAAGGTGTTGCGGGCCCTGGAAAATCGCACCGTGGAGCGGTTGGGGGGCACGCAATCTATTCCAGTGGATGTCCGCGTGATTAGCGCCACGCACCGGAATCTGCCTCTGGCGATTCGCGACGGAAAATTCCGAGAGGACCTTTTCTACAGGTTGCGCGTGGTGACGATTGAGTTGCCGCCGCTGCGCGCACACAAGGAAGACATTGCGATCCTTTCGGAGGCGTTTGTGCGGTTGCATGGAGCGCGGCTCGGGCGGACGCCGCGTCTCGGCAAGGAGGCGCTAAAGGCTTTGGAGAATTACGATTGGCCGGGCAACGTGCGCGAATTGAAGAATGCCATTGAACGAAGCCTGGTGCTTTCGCGCGGCGAAGAGATTGGAGCGGGTGATTTGCCGGAAGAGGTTTTGCATGGGATTGCCGTTGTTCCCAAGAGTGACGCTGACGGGGAGGACCTGGGACTAAAGGAAAAAGATTTTCGGGAGGCGAAGCGCAAGTTTGAGATTGCGTACCTGTTGCGGCAGCTCGGCGTGCACCGCTGGAACATTTCGCGGACTGCGGCGACGATCGGCCTGCACCGGCAAAGTTTGCAGGAGCGGCTTCGCGAACTTGGCATTCGCCGTCCGGGCCAGGAAATTCCAGAGGAGGAAGAATGATCTTTCACGGTTTTGTGCAGGCCGGGGGCGGTAGCACGCGGTTTGGCACCGACAAGGCGCTCGTGCGGCTCGACGGTAAAACCATGCTCCAACGCACCGGCGAATTGCTGGCGAGTGTCTGCCATGACGTTACCATCGTCGCAGCAGCAGGAAACTACGCTGACGCACCGTGGCCCGTGATCGCCGATCGCTGGCCCGGCCAAGGCCCCCTTGGTGGAATCCTCACGGCCCTCCATCATCTGGGCGAAGCAGACGCGGCGGATAAGAGCCGGCACGTGGAGTACGATCCGTGTCCCTTTGCCTTGATCCTGAGTTGCGACATGCCCTTCCTGACAGTGGAGTTTCTGCGCTTTCTTACTGACCGCGCCCTTTCCAGTGAAGCTGCGATAATCGTGCCCGAGGCCTCGCGCCGACTTGAGCCTCTCTGCGCCTGTTGGTGCTCGGCCTCTGCGGCGGCCATTCAGGCGGCCTTCGATGCCGGCGGCCGCAAGGTAACCGAAGCCATGAAACATGTTTCCATGGAAGTGCTTGACGAGGCGGACTGGAAACGCTTTGATAGCGATGGGCGATTGTTTTGGAATATGAATACGCCGGCGGATTACGAAGAGGCGCACCGGGTGTTTGAACAGCGGGCTGGGAGAATGGATGGGCGGGCCCGGCCCCTACAAGGATGATTGCCACAACGGATCGATGAGCGAAGACCTTAAAGATAGTGGTTTGACCGATAAGGGCACGGGCAGCGCTGCGGAATACTACTTTGAATTTCGCGGCGTCAACAAGGCATTCGACGAACATGTGGTTCTGCAGAACGTGAGCTTCAAAGTGAAGCGCGGCGATACCTGCGTGATCATGGGACGCAGCGGCGTGGGCAAATCGGTTTCGCTGAAGCACATCCTAGGTTTTCTTAAGGCTGACTCCGGGAGCATCCTGATCGACGGCCAGGACGTCACGCACTTTACGGAGCGGCAGTTCGAAGTGGTCCGCCGCAAAGTCACGATGGTTTTTCAATCCGGGGCGCTTTTTGATTCACTGACAGTTGCCGAAAATATTGCGTTTCCACTGGAAGACCAGCCCGGCCTTACCGCTGAGGACGTTGATGCGTATGTGTCAAAACTGGCGCACACGCTGGAGGTCGAGGATGTGCTGGACAAACTCCCCAGCGAGCTTTCCACCGGAATGAAGCGGGCGGTGGCCATCGCGCGGGCGCTGGCGCAAAATCCCGAGGCCATTCTGTATGACGAGCCGACGACGATGGTGGATCCGATCATGGCCGGTCACATGGGCGACTTGATTTTGCGTTTGAAGCAAGCGTTTCACAAGACTTCGATCGTTGTTACACACGATACGCATCTGGCGAAGCGGTTGGCGGACAACATTGTTTTTCTTCAGGACGGGCGCGCGCAGGTGTTCGGCTCCTGGGCGGAATTCGAAAGTTCCACGGATCCCTTCCTGCGAGATTTCCTGCTGCAGGACGAACTGATTCCCGCGCTGGATGTGACTCTGTGAGCAGTTCTCCCGCGACCGTTGCAGATCCCAAATCACAATTGCGCAAGACGATGGGCTTCTGGGATGTGCTGCTCTTCAACATCGCCACGGTCCTGGGCCCTCGGTGGATTGCTGCCGCGGGCCACAACGGGACTTCTTCCATAAGCCTTTGGGTGATTGCCGCGCTTTTCTTTTTTGTTCCCGGTGCGTTCGTCATCAACGAATTGTCATCACGTTTTCCGGAAGAGGGTGGCTTGTACGTGTGGGCGAAAGAAGCGTTCGGAGATTTCCACGGCTTCGTTGCCGGGTGGACCTACTGGATTTACACCGTGTTTTATTTTCCGGGCCTGCTGCTGGCAAGCGCTTCGATGAGCGCGTACGTGATTGGCGAAAAGGGCGGGCCGCTTTCGCAGGATCGGACGTTTCTGCTGCTGGTTTCGATTGCGTTGCTGCTGGTGGCGGTGTTGCTGAACATCATTGGCTTGAATATCGGGAAGTGGCTGCAGAACGCGGGCGGCGTTGGCACGTATGTGCCGCTGCTGGTTCTTGTGGGCGTGGGACTGCTGATTTATTTCCGTGGCGGATCCGCCACGCACTTTACACTTGCCAACATGATGCCGACCTGGAATTGGGATACGGTGAATTTCTGGTCGCAGATTGCGTTTGCGTTCACTGGGCTGGAACTGGTTTCCGCGATGAGCGAGGAGGTGCGCGATCCGCGGCGCACGTTGCCACGCGCCGTGTTTGGCGCCGGCGCACTGATTGCGTTCATGTATATCGTCGGCACGTTTGCGATTCTGACGCTGGTGCCGGCGGGTGATCTGGATCCAAAGAGTGGCGTGTTTCACGCGATCACGGCGGGGTCGTTGGTGCTGAAGGTGGGATTTCTCGGAATTCTTGCGGCGATCCTGGTGACGGTGGGGAATGCGGGCGGCGTTGGCAGCACGGTTGCGGGAATCGCGCGGGTCCCGTTTGTGGTGGGCATTGACAGGTATTTGCCGGCGGCGTTCGGGAAAATTCACCCGAAGTGGAAGACGCCATACGTTTCGATTTTGGTGCAGGCGGGAGTATCCGGCGCCATTTTGCTGCTCAGCCAGATCAAGAGCGAGACGGTGCAGGCGGCTTACCAGATGCTGATTGATGCGGCGATCATCCTTTACTTCATTCCGTTTCTTTATATGTTCGCTGGAGTGCTGAAACTTGCGGGGAGAAAGGATCGCGCGGAGAATGCGCACGCGATTCTGATTCCGGGTGGGAAATTTGGTTTGTGGGCGTGCGGGATCCTCGGATTTGTAGTGGTGTTGTTGGGAATATTCGTTTCGCTCGTGCCTCCGGGGGATACCGTTAACAAATGGAGTTTCGAGCTTCGACTGGTAGGCGGCACGCTGGCGTCCATTTTTCTGGGTTTGATTTTGTACTGGCGTGGGGCCAGGAGCAAGCAAGTGGCTGGATAATTTTGTAGATTGGGCCTTCAGGTTCGGGGATTTTCCTGGCGGCGAGATTGCCGGAGTTATGAAAAACCTCGCCCCTGAAGGGGTGAGCTAGAGGGGATGGTTAGAAACCCTGGCTGACCAATTCTGCTACGTTTAATCTGCTTGTCGGCTTGGCGGCACCGCGGGCTTCGAGATACTGCTCGACGTATTTTCCGAGCACATCGCCTTCGAGATTCACAGCGTCGCCGATTTTGTTTTCGCGGATGTTGGTGTGTTCGTAGGTGAAGGGAATCACCGCGATTTCCGCTACGCGGCCGTTCCAGCGCGCAACCGTCAGGCTGATGCCGTCAATGGTGATCGAACCTTGGGGGACAATGTAGCGCGCGAAGGATTCGGGCACTTCGACGCCATACCACCAATTTTCATCCTCGGGTGCAAGCCGCGCTACTCGGCCAATAGTATCCACGTGACCCAGCACATAGTGCCCGCCGAATTCCTTGCCGGCGGTCAGCGGTTGCTCCAGGTTCACCCGGGTTCCCGCTTTCCATTCGCCGATCGAGGTCTTGCGCAGGGTTTCGCCGGAGAGGTCGGCGGAAAAGTGCTCGCTGTCCACCTCGACGACCGTCAAACAACAGCCATTTACCGCGATACTTTTAGAGACTTCCAGGAGCTTCGCAACCGTCGGAGAGTGAATCTTCAGCCGACCACCCTCGGCGTTGGCCTTCAGCGACTCCACGGTTCCAAGATGATCGATGATTCCTGTAAACATTACCCCACTCCTGAAAGAAGTCTACCCTTAGGCGCCGACAAGTTTCAAACAGCAGAGGCGGCGCCTAATTTCCATGCGCCATCGCAATTTCCCGCAGGCGGCGCAAATCCAGTTTTCCCGTTCCCAGGTAGGGCAATTGCTCCACGTGTATGAATTGATCGGGGCGCGGCTTCCAGAGCGCGGGCACATCGCTCTTAGAGAGTTTTTCCAGGCAATCTTTCAGTACGTCTTCCTTCAGCGTATGCAGGACCACCAGCCGTTCGCCTTTTCTCTCATCCGGGATCGCGGTGACGGCGAGGACCTGGCCGTCGGCTTCGAGCAGTTCGTGCAGCTTTTCTTCCACCTTGATGTGCGGCACCATTTCGCCGCCGATTTTGCTGAAACGGCTCAGGCGGTCGGTGATGCGCAGGAATCCGTCTTCGTCCTGGGTGGCGATGTCGCCGGTGTTGTACCAGCCGTCCTTCAAAACTTCCGCGGTTTTTTCCGGGCGATTCAGGTAACCGACCATCACGTTTGGCCCGCGCACGAGCAGCAGGCCAGGCTTATCCACGGGCAGGGATTCGCCGGAGTCGGGATCGATGATGCGGACGCCAATTCCCGGGAGGGGGTGGCCGATCGTGCCGCGTTTAGCGCCTACCTGGCGAAAATACGCGGCGCGAAAATCGTAGGTGTTGACGGCGACGACGGGTGAGCATTCCGTGCAGCCGTAGCCCTCGAGCGGCCTGATGCCGAAGTGATCCTCGAATGCTTGCGCGACGCGCTCGGGCAGTTTCTCAGCTCCGGCCATCACGATGCGCAGGCTGCCGAAGGATTCAGGAGGGCAGCGGCGGGTGTAGGAATTCAGAAACGTCGGCGTGGAGAGCAGCATGCTGACGGCGTATTTGCTGACCAGTGCGGCGATGGCTTGCGCGTCGAGCGGGCTGGCGTGGAAGACGGCACCGATTCCCGCCATTGCGGGCAGGCAAAGGGTGCCGGTGAAGCCGAAGGAATGGAAGAAGGGAAGTATCCCGAGGATGGTGTCGCCTTTGTGCAGGTGGAAGACCTGCTCGAGTTGCTCGACGTTCGCGGCGAGGTTGAAATGCGAGAGTACGACGCCTTTGGGTTCTCCGGTGGAGCCACTTGAAAAGATGATGGTGGCCGTGTCGTCGAGCGAAGGCTTTCGCGTGAAGCCGAGGGAGCGTTCCAGCAAACGGGCGGGAAGCAGTTTGGCGGAAAGAAGTGCTGCTAGTTTTTCCGATAGCCGCGGGCTCTCCGCCAGGTCTTCGACATAAATTACTTTCTCCGGCGGCTCGATGTGGACTTTTTCGAGGAATAACTTTGAAGTTACCACGGTTTGCAATTCGCACTGACGGGCGCAAGAGGCCAGCGATTCGTTCGAGGTGGTGTAGTTCAGATTGATCGGCACTTTGCCCTGCAGCATGGCCGCCCAATTCACGAGCGCGCCCGGGATGGAGGGTGGCAAGAGGACGCCGACCATGTTCTGGCCTGCCCAGAGTGGGCGCAGCCGTCGCGCCAGGAAAACTGTTTTGGTCAAAGCTTCGCCGAAACTTAGCTTTGGCGTGCGGCCGTCCGCCATGGCGAACCGTCCTGCATGACGCCGCGCCATCTTGATGAACGAGCGCGTCAACAGCTTCATGTACCGGCGGCGGCACTGAAAGGCGTCCACGCCCAACTCTTGCACGGCTGAGCGCACGTCCATGGTGCTCGCCGTTGAGGGCAGGGGTTTTCCAAAGGACACGCGGACCGGATAAGGAATATGGCGAGGCAACTTCCACAAAAAGCGGCCGCCGGAAAAACTGAAGATCGAGCCCCAGAGGCCGTCGATGTTCACGGGGATGATGGGAACGTCGATGCCCTTTATGATGCGTTCGAAGCCGCGGCGGAAGGGGAGCATCTGGCCGATGCGCGTGATTTCGCCTTCGGGGAAGATGCAGACCACTTCACCGTTGCGCAAGGCGTCCGAGGCTTCACGCAATGAATGAATCATTTCGCGCGGGCCTTGGTCCGAGGCGATGGGAATGATTTTGAGAATTTTCGCGAACGGCTTGATGAGCGGGTGATCGTAGACGCCTTTGAACATCAGGAAGCGAATCGGCCGGTCGGTGGCGGAAATCAGGAGCACCGCATCGACCCAGCTCGAATGATTCGGCGTGAGGAGCGCCCCACCGCGCGCAGGAATGTTTTCCTGGCCTTTGAGATCGAGGCGGTAAATCGTGTGGGCCGCGATCCAGAGCAGCAGCCGCAGCAGGGAATCGGGCAAGAGCCACAGCAAGTAAGCGAGTGCGCCCAGCGTCAAAATCGACGCCCAGAAGAAGATTCCCGCGGGGCCGAGCCGCAGGTGGTGTTTTAGCAGGTAAAACGCGCCGGATGCAGCGAGGATGCCGATGAAGGAATAGAGATTAGCCGCGGCTAGCACGCCGCCGCGGTGCTGCTCTTCCGGGCGGTGCTGGATGAGCGCGCTGATGGGCACGATGAAGAACCCGCCGGAAAAACCGAGCGCCGCCAAGAGAATGAGCACCATGTTGAAGGAAAGGCCAGGGGCCGCCAACAGAAAGCCAAACACCGTGATTCCCGCGGCGCCGAGGGGAATCAATCCGTATTCGATCTTGCCGCCGGAGAGGTATCCGGCAGCGAGGCTGCCCAACCCTATGCCGATGGCGATAGCGGCTTGCAGCAGGCTGCCGTGGGTGGCGGTGACGTGGAGGACGTCGCGCGCGTAGAAGACAATGTCGAACTGCAGGAGCGCGCCGAGGAAGAAAAAATAAGTGTTCCCTAACACCGCTAGCCACAACACGCGGTCCTGACCGATCAACCTGCCTTGCGACCACAGATCACCCAGAAAATTAAGACGGAATTTTTTTGTGGGGTCGGCTGCCGGAACTTTCGAAATGCCGAAGCTGGTTGCGAGACCAATTATCGAGCACGCGAGGAAGAAAATCCCGGAATAGTATTCACGCCCCGCAAATACTTCGGAGAGTCTTGCTCCCACGACGGTGCCGGTGATGGCGGCCAGAAACGTACCGAGTTCGATGACACCGTTGCCCCAGGAGAGTCTTTTCTCCGGCAGAATATCCGGGAGCAAGCCATATTTCGAGGGGCCGAAGAGAGCGCCCTGCGTGCTGGCAAGGAAAACCGCGGCCATAGACATGGCCATGCTGTGAACTGCGAAGCCGGCGATCGCGAACAGCATTACGGCGACTTCGAAGACTTTGGTCCAGATGGTAACGGAGCGTTTGCTGAAGCGGTCGGCGAAATAGCCGCCAGTCATGGAAAATAGAATGAACGGGAGGGCGAAGAGGGAACCGACAAGTAGGACTTTGGCTTCTTCCTCGTCAGAAGAGAGGTTGGTGCCGATGATCAGGAAAATTACGAGGTATTTCAGGGCATTGTCGTTGAAAGCGCCCTGAAACTGCGTGGCGATCAGGCTCCAGAAGCCCACACGCCAGGACCGCGGTCGTTCGCTCACGCGGGAGGACCTCCGTCAGGGACTTGGTGCAGGGGTGGTTCGAGGAAAATGGTCGCAAACAAAGGGGGGAATGAGTAGCGATTTCTTCCCGGGATGTGCCAAAGCTCTGGGGGTACTAAGACGAATGCGGGCCGCGAAGAATAGCTTCCACCGCGATATCCGATCCAATTTGACGGATGGCGCGCACGCGCAGTTGGGGCGTGGTTTTGGCAACGGGATCCACGAAGGGCACCGTGGAATCGCCAGCAATTTTTGGAGCGTAGAAGAGAACAAGTTTGTTGACGAGACCGGCGGACAAGGAAGCGGCGTTTAAGTGGGGGCCTGCTTCGAGAAGCACGCTTAGGATGTCGCGACGCCCGAGTTCTTTGAGGACTGCGACGAGATCTAATCCGGCGTATTTTTTCTTTATATTGAGTATCTCGACGCCAGAATTTTGCAGCTTGCGGGCTTTCGGAGACTTTAAAGGGGCGGCGGTGAAGACGAGGAGATCGTCGTCGGAGGCTTGCACGATGCGCGATTTGGGGGAAAGGCGGAGGCGCGTATCCAGAATTACGCGGAGCAAGCGGCGGCGGCGCTGGAGACCGCTGCGGTCGGTCAGCAGCGAATTATCGGCGAGAATTGTGCCGATGCCGGTCAGAAGGGCGTCCGAAGCGTGGCGCATACGGTGCACTTCGGCGCGCGATTCTTCGCTGGTGATCCATTCGCGCTTTTTGCCCTTGCGCGATTTTGGCAGGGCAAGTTGGCCGTCAAGCGTCAAGGCCGACTTCAGAGTCACAAAAGGCTTCCGCGTGGTGATCCAGTGCGAGAAGGCTTCGTTGAGTAATTGAGCTTCGGCTTCCAGCAGACCGCTCTCTACTTCTATACCGGCAGCGCGTAATCGCCCGAATCCCATACCGTGCGTTTTGGGATTTGGATCTTCCATCGCGGCGACGACGCGAGAAATTCCCGCGGCAATAATCGCCTCGTTGCATGGACCAGTGCGACCGGTGTGATTGCACGGTTCGAGTGTTACGTAAAGTGTTGCGCCGCGCGCTCGCTCGCCCGCCTGTTTCAGCGCCACAATTTCGGCGTGGTCTTTCCAATCGTACTGGTGGAATCCCTCACCGAGAATTGCGCCGTCTTTCACAATCACGCAGCCTACGGTGGGGTTCGGGCTGGCCAGGCCGATGCCTTTGCGCGCCAAGTCCAGCGCGTGCTCCATGAAATGAGTGTCGTGGGAATTCACGGTGTCAGTCGAAAAGCGAGTCGGCGTAGGTCTGGGCGTCGAAAGGGACGAGGTCGTTGATCTGTTCACCGGTGCCGACGAAGCGGATTGGCAGGCCGAGTTCGCGCGAGATGGCGACGACGATGCCGCCCTTGGCTGTGCCATCCAGCTTGGTCAGGATAATACCGGTCACGCCGACGGCCGAGGTGAACTCGCGCGCCTGAGCAAGGCCGTTTTGCCCGGTTGTGGCGTCCATCACCAGCAGGACATCGTGCGGCGCGCCGGGAATCACTTTTGCGGCGGTGCGCTTCATTTTTTCGAGTTCCAGCATTAGGTTGGATTTTGTGTGCAGGCGGCCCGCAGTGTCTACGATTACGGCGTCCGCGCCGCGGGCCTTTGCGGCGGCCATGGCGTCGAAGACAACGGCGGCGGGATCGGAACCGGATTTTTGCTTGATGACTTCCACGCCGTTGCGCTGGGCCCAGATTTCGAGTTGCTCGATGGCGGCGGCGCGAAATGTGTCGGCGGCACACAGTACGACGCTGCGGCCGTCCTGGCGGAGACGATTGGCTAGCTTGCCGATGCTGGTGGTTTTTCCGGCGCCGTTTACGCCGACGATGAAAATCACACGCGGATCGTTCCCGTTGGCGGCGCCCGCGAGCTTCGGCGTGTTGCCGTAGACGTTCAGCGCGCGGAAGACGTGGGCTTTGATTTCGCGCTTGAGTTGCTCGCCGTTGTTGAGAGCGTTGCGGGAAAGCTGTTCTTTCACGGAGTCGAGGATTTCTTTGGTAGTTTTTACACCGAGGTCGGCGGAAAGGAGGGCGTTTTCCACTTCTTTGAGGACGGAGGGATCGATCCGACGGCCGCCCTGGGTGATGGTGTCGAGTGTGTCGGCCAGGGCTTCCTTGGTTTTGCCGACGGATTCTTTCAGCCGCTCGAGCAGCGTGGGTTCGGGTTTTCCGAAGAGCGTGATCATAGGGGTGGCCCGCGCTCAGCAAAGGCGGGAAAGAAAAGTGTAACAGATTGGGTGGGAAGCGGGCCGGGGGCCGGTAGGCGAGCAGTGGAACTGGGATGTGTGGTTGAGGCCGTAAAAGCGGCAGCTTCGCTGCCCTTCCGCGAAGACTCAGGGCAAGCCGCACTCCAAAGTTAGACTTGCACTTCGACAGCTGTGAGGCGGAGCTTGCCGGCCTTTACGGCGGATTCGAGGGCGGCCACAATGGCTTCGTCGAACTTGGAGCCTGCCAGGGCTTTGATACGGCCTAGCGCGTAATCCAGATCCATCGCGGTTTGATAGGGGCGGTTGGTGGTCATAGCATCCAGGGTATCGGCAACGCCGATGATGCGCGCCATTTGCGGTATCTGCGGGCCCGTCAGGCCGTAGGGGTAGCCGCGCCCGTCCATGTGCTCGTGGTGCAATTCGATGCCAGGCAGCATGTCTTTGAGCTGTGAGACCGGACGCATGATGTTCGCACCCTTGGTCGTGTGGGTCTTCATGATTTCGAACTCTTCCGGTGTCAGTGAGCCCGGCTTCTTGAGCACGCGGTCGTCCACGCCGATTTTTCCGACGTCATGCAGGAGCGCTGCGATTTTCAGTTTGTCGAGATCCTCGGGCGTCAGCTTCATTTCCTGGGCGATCAGCGTCGAGTACTTCGCCACGCGGCCCGAATGGCCTCGAGTGTAGGGGTCTTTTTCGTCGATCGCGGCCGCCAGCATGCGGATCGAACCGATGAACAGTTCGCGGTTTTCCTCGGCGGCTTCTTTCAGCCGCTCGATGTACTCTTCGATGTCGCTGGCCATCAGGTTGAAATTTTCGGCCAGCTCGCTGATTTCCGCGGCGCCGCGAACCGGAGTGCGCTGGTGAAACTCACCGCGGCTGATGGCGCGCGTGGAAGCGGCGAGGGAGCGAATCGGCGTGCTGATGCCGACGGCGAAGAAGTAACCGAAGAGAATGGCGACCAGAACGACGACGCTGACAAATGCCAACGCCTGCTGGTTAAGTTCCGTAACGCCGGCGTCGGCGCGGGCTTCATCCACGCTGCGCTCGGAGATCACGGCCCAGTTGACTTCCGGGAAGGTGCTGTAGGTCCCGACCATTTCCACCTGGCGGTTGTTTTCTTTTTCGGTGAAGTGGACCGTTTCGGTATTGCGCAAGTCTTTGGGGAGCGCCTTGATCTGGGCAACCATGTGCGATTTGTCACTTAAATCTTCGCCGGGAACAAAATGCTTGGTGTCGGGATGAGCAACGATGTGGCCATAGTGGTCGACGATGAACACCGCCCGGCCGCGCACGCTGGCATCCTGCAAGCGGTGCAGAATCGGGTCCAGCGAAACCACCGCAGCGAGCATACCGGTGAAGTTGTCCTGGGAATCCTTCAGCGGCACCGCAATCACGAAGGCTGGGCGATTGTCGGGCGCCAACGCCAGAGGGTCGCTGCGGAATTTTACCGACTGAACGCAGCTTACAAACGCGCGTTGGAGCGCCTTGGCGACGAAAGGGTCCTGCTCCGCGCGGAAATTTCCCTGCGAAGCGGTCGTGCCCTTGCCGTCACGGCCAACGGCGGTCAGATAGATGAACGAGTTCCGGTTGGAATCGACGAAATTTTCGAGGAGCCGGGTGACTTTTGGCTCGGCGGCCGGATCGGTGACGTTGTCGATCAGCCCTGTCAGGGTGAGAATCTGGCGCTGGCTGATCAACTGTTGCGTCAGGTTGGATTCGAAAAACTGAACTTCCTGCGCGAGCGAGCGGGTCAGCTCCGTTTGCTGCACGCGCTCGGTATCCACCAGCTTTTCCTGGCTGAGTTCGAGCACTTGGCGGTGGTACAAGCCGATGGGGAGCGCGCTCACAAGCAGGAGCGCACCGAGCACAAGCCATAGGATGCGCACCCGGCCGGAACGGAGGCGCGTCAAAATCGATGGAACAATCTCCGCCATCGCAACACATTGATTTTAGAAGGGGAGAGCCGGGAAAAGCGGCTGGCCTAAAGGACAGGGGGCGCGGAAGTGCAACTGGGCCGGAGGTACTAAGGGGTTGGTTTGTAGGCCCTACTCCTTCTTTAAAGGCCTTTCCATAATGGCGCGGATCGCTTCGCGTGGGGAATTTCCGAGGTGCAGGATGCTGTGCACCTGCTGGGTAATTGGCAGCTCGATACGGTTTTCCCTTGCCAGCGCCAGCAGGGCTGCTGTTGTGCCCACTCCCTCGGCGACCATGGTCATGCCAGCCAGGATTTCTATTAGCGAGTGGCCCTGGCCCAGTTCGAATCCCACGCGGCGGTTGCGGCTCTGGGTTCCATAACAGGTGAGAATCAGGTCGCCTATCCCCGCGAGGCCGCTGAGCGTTTCGGGCTTTCCTCCCAGAGCCACCGTCAGCCGCGTCATTTCAGCCAGCCCTCGTGTGATCAACGCGGCAAGCGAGTTTGCTCCCAGGCCCAGCCCTTGGCATGCGCCTGCGGCAATGGCCATGACATTTTTCATAGCGCCGGCCAGTTCGACGCCCAGGACGTCATCGTTTGTGTAGAGACGAAACGTCGGGCCGGAAAACTCTTCCTGCAAAAACGCGCCAAGTGCCGCATCGTGCGAAGCGAGCGCCACAGCGGTTGGCTGACCTTGCGCGGCTTCGGCAGCGAAAGACGGGCCGGAAAGCACGGCGACGCTCGGGACAAAACGCGCGTTGATGACTTGGGAGATGACCTCGCTCATACGCAAGTGCGTTGCTGGCTCCAGCCCTTTCGTGGCGCTGACAAAGACTGCGTCGCGCGAAGGGTAGGGAAGCGCCAGAGCGAAGATGCTGCGCGTGTGCGCGGAAGGCACAGCGCCGACCACGATTTGTGCTTCGTCGAGGAGATCCTCAAGTTTTGCGGAGGCCGTCACGCAATCCGGCACGGAGATCCCGGGCAAGTATTTCTTGTTCTCGCGTTCCCGCTCGATGGATTCCGCCAGGCAAGTGTCGCGGACCCAAAGACGGATGTCATGCTTTCGCCGGCTGCTCGACAGGACGACAGCAAGTCCGGTGCCCCAACTTCCACCGCCGAGAATCGCGATGCGGCTCACGCGGCGTCTCCCTTGGATTTGCCGAAGGAGAATTTGGGCTCGGTGCCATCAACGAGGCGCTGGAGATTGGCGTCGTGCTTGAAAATGACCAGCGCGGCGGCGAAGAGCGTGCCGAAGTCGACTACCAATGGTGGCGCGTGGCCCGGAGCCCACAAAAAGTACATCAGCAGGGGCATCGCCGCGGCTGCGGATACCGAGCCGAGGGAAACGTAGCGCCACACCACGCTTACAACAATGAATACGAACAGTGCGCCCAGGGCCGCCAGCGGGGCGAGCATCAAAAAGACACCGAGCGCGGTGGCGACGCCCTTGCCGCCCTTGAATCTCAACCAAACTGGAAAGCAATGACCGATCAAAGCGGCAACGCAGGCGAGAGTCATTGCCGTCGAACTCTGGTCGGTAAATCGCCCGGCGAGCCAGACGGCGGCCGCTCCCTTGGCGATGTCGAGGGCGAGCGTGAGGATTCCCGCCGCCGGCCCAACTACCCGCGCCACGTTGGTGGCGCCGATATTGCCGCTGCCAGATTTCCGGATGTCGCTTCCGGCAAAGAGCTTCGCAAGGATCAGGCCAAACGGAATCGAGCCGAGAAAATACGCGGTGGCCAGAAGAAGGGAAGTGGTCGGCGTGAAAAGCGACATGCGGTGCTAGGCCTCCGTTGCGAAACGAAACGTTTGCACGGTAGTGTACTCCGCCCCGGATGGTTTGAGTTTGCTTTCGATGAGATGAAACTCTCCTGCGCGCAAGGAGCCAAACGGCTGGGAGCTTTTCTCTTTCATCACCTGCAACAATTTTGGTGGGATGCCCGGTAGCGAAAACCTGGCTAACGTCAGGTGCGGCGTGAACGGGCGCTCTTCCAAAGGGAAACCGATACGGTGCGCGACTTGATCGATGTCCGCGGCGAGCGATTTCAGATTCGGCGACGCTTCCATCCCCGCCCAGAAGACGCGGGGACGCTTTTCATTTGGGAAAAAGCCGAGGCCGCGAAATTCCAGACTCACCGGCTCAGGGGAGCGAACGGCAGAAAGCACGTTTTGCAACGCACCCAATTTCATTGATTCAGTTTCGCCGAGGAATTTCAGAGTGACATGCAGATTTTCCGCCCGCACCCACTTCACCCGCGGGGCGATGGCGCGGAACTCTTTGAGGAGAGACGCGAAGCTGGCTCGTATGTGTTCGGGGATTTCGATGGCGATGAAAAGTCGCACGAAGGAGCCTGGTTCAGCTTCCCGGATTGACGCGGCGCGGCTGCGGCTTGCCGTCGAAGAGGTAGTGCACGCGGACCATGTCCAGCGCAAGTTGCGAAGCGTGGAAGCGGATCATTTCCCGGTCGCCGGGCAGATGCACCAGCCGCTCTTTCGTCCCGGTGGGGGTTGCCAGCGCAATGTGCACCGTGCCTACGGGTTTTTCCTCGCTGCCACCGCCCGGCCCAGCGATGCCGGTGATACCGACACCAAATGTGCTGCCAACACTGCGGCGAATGCCCTCGGCAAGGGCGATGGCGACCTCCGCGCTTACCGCGCCTTTCGAAGCGATGAGTTCGGCCGGGACTTCGGTCCACACGGTTTTCCGTTCGTTGCTGTAGGAAACCACGCCACCCAGAAAATATGTGGAGCTTCCCGGAATTCGCGTCAAGCGTTCGGCGAGCAGCCCGCCGGTGCAACTTTCGGCGGTCGAAATCGTGGCGCGGTTGGTGGTCAGGAGTTCCGCGACGACATCCTCAAGGGTCACATCTTTGTGCGCAAAAATCCGGTCACCCAGGGCCAATTCGAAACTCCGAACGATTTCGTCCAGCGTGGTTTCGGCTTGCGTCGCGTCTTCCGTCCATGTTCGCAGGTGAATCTGAACTTCGCCGGGGGCCGCGAGAATTGTCGTGTTCACGTGCGGATAGCGCGTGTAAATCGGATGGATGCGCTCCTCGACATGGGATTCGCCGAGGCCGGTTACGTGAAGCTCGCGGTGAAACATTCGGACTCCCGAAACGCGGCGGCGCAAACGAGGCAACACCTGTTCGAGAAAAAGAGGCTTCAACTCCCGCGGCGGGCCTGGCAGCAGCGCCACCATGCGGCCTTTGTCTTCAATCCACAAGCCCGGTGCGGTGCCGCGTGGATTTTCGAGGACTTCCGCGCCTTCCGGCACCATAGCTTGGCGGAGATTCACGGCCGGCATATCACGCTTGAAGCTGCGGAACCGCGCCTCAATGGCGCGAACAACTTCGTCATTCCGCTGCAAACGGCGGCCGAGAAGTTCGGCGACCGTTTCGCGCGTGAGATCGTCCTCCGTGGGACCCAGGCCGCCGCTGGCAATCACCACCGGCACGCGATTCAGCGCGTCGCGAAACGCTTCCGCGAGCAACTCGCGATTGTCGCCGACGATCGTTTTCCGAAGAACTTCGATGCCCAGCTTGTTTAGTTCTTCGGTGAGGAAGAGCGAGTTGGTATCCACCCGATCTGGAGTGAGGAGTTCCGATCCAACGGCAATGATTTCGGCTTTCATGAAGATTATTGTAGCTCACCCGGCGGAGAGGCCGGCGGAACGCGATTCAAAAACCGGAAATTAGCCGTGCAGAGGCAAACCGCGGACGTTCCAGTCAATCGTAAAAAGGGAACTGTTGGCGGCAAGAATTCCGCGCCCGCTCGGCAGGAGCGCCAGGCCAACCAGTGCCGAGCCGCTCAGAACGTGCTCGGCGTGACCCTGCGGAGAGATGCGGACGACCCCGCGGCGGCCGCCGAACGAGGCGACGACGTAAAGATTTTCGTTCTGATCGAACGCCAGGCCTTGCGGCCGGCCGAGCCCGCGATAAAAAACATGGACCTCGCCATTTTGCGTGATGCGATAGACGCGGTCGTAGCTCGAAGTTGTCGGCCCGCTCACATAGAGTTCGCCGCTTGGGTGGAACGCAAGGTGGTACGCGGCCACCGAGGGCTCCAGCGTGGCGAAGACAAAAATCTCGCGCTCCGGGCTGATCTTGAAAATCGTGCCGCTGCGGTCGCCGACAAACAGATTGCCTTTCGAATCGAAGGCGAGGCCGGTGGCAATGCCCATGCCTTCGATCCATTGCTCGCTGCGGCCGTCGGGAGTCACGCGATAGATTGTTCCGTCATGGCGGCAGGAAACGAACAGATCGCCTTTTGCGCCCAGCGCCAGACCGGTTGGGTTTACCAGCGAAGTCACGAAGGGCTTCACGGTGTAGCTTGTGTTGATCTTGTAAAGTGAAACAGGAACACGCTGGCCGCGAGGGCCGCTGAAAGTGACATAAATATTTCCGGCGGAATCCACGGCCGGATTGCTGACGGGATGCAGGTTGTCAGCGATCTGGAATCCGAGGGCGACAGGAAACGGTTGGCTTTCGCTTTGGGCGTTTACAATTTGAATCGTGTTGCCGTTGGCGTTTTCTGGCACACGCGCGATCAGGCGATTGCTGCTGGCGAGCGAAAGCGCTGCCTCTGCCTCGCCGAATCGGACCAGGGGACGTCCGCCATGCCGCGAGGTGAATCCGCTGCCATAAATCGCGACCTCGCCCCCGGGAATCGCGGCGGCGGGCGCGATTCGCTCAATGTGAGGGATGCCGTTCTTTTCTTGTGTGGAACCAAACCCGAATTTCATTGCCGTTGCCCAAGGTTCATAGCCAATGAAAGTGTAACGCGAGACGCAAGCAAATGGCAGCGTAGACCCCGGCCATCCAGTCGTCGGCCATGATGCCCCAGCCGCCGGGAAGCTTTTCGAGGCGCCGGCAGGGGAAGGGCTTGGCAATGTCGAAGAGACGGAAGAGGAGGAAGCCAGCGAGCAGGAATTTCCAATTGAGGATGCTCATGCCGCTATACAGGGCGAACGTAGCCGCATCCTCAGGTCTCAGGAGGACCATTGGCGTAACCGGGGCCAGGCCCAGAATAAGTGTGAGATGCACGCCGGAAACTTCGTCAATCACCACGTATTGCGGATCTTTCAATCCTGCAAATTCGGCAACTTGCCTGCTCGCCTTGACTCCAAGCAACGCTAAAAAAAGCCACACAGCAATCGAAGGAATAAGGACGACCGCAATTCCGAACCTGCCAGCTTGAAAGGGAAGGTCGATTCCAAGCCCGACACCCAGAACTGCAGTAAGAACGTAAAACCAAGTGAACGGGTGCGATACGACGGCGATCAAGAGACCTGCCGCGGAGCCCCAGGTGCCGGGGCCGGGTTTGAGGTAACCTGTGCCGAGAACCGTGGCGATGGCGTAGGCGAAGCGCGGCTTTGCGGCCGGTTCAGTGGATGGTGTCATCGTCTTTGTGTCCGTCTTCCCGCAACGCGCGGCGATCGGCCTCGGGAATTTCCTCTTCGTCGAAGATGGGGTCGGACACGACGTACTTCTCCGCGGCCCACGCGCCGAGGTCCATTAAACGGCAGCGCTCGGAGCAGAACGGAAAGTCCGCGTCCGTGGCGGAATCAGTAGGCTTCTTGCAAATCGGGCAATGGTGCTTCATGTTGAAGAAATTGTTTTACCATCCGGAAGGAATCACGACAAGCGCCGGGTCTCAGTCCAGCGAGATTGTCTGCAGTCGCGCCAGGACCTATCCAATCACCCGCAACGCCGCACCTGTGGCAATCCGGGTTAATTTCTCTGGCGCAATTCTCGGTTCGCTCTGTGCTATCTGCCGGACTGTCTTTGGCGATTGAATCTCGACTACGCGCCCGATCAGGTCATACGCGTCCGTCTTCGTAATTTCAACCTTTACCACGTCGCCCGAGGATGCGATCTCGCCGCTCGGCAACTCAATTTCGGTCAGGTACAGCTTTCCGTCAATGTCCGGGGCCATCGTTTCCAGGCGGGCTTCCCAGACCAGGGGATTATCTTTCGAAGGGCCTTCGACCAGAGCAGTTTTTGTTCGGCCCTTTGACTTGCGGAGATTTTCGCGGGAGATTTTCTTTTGCAACGCCATCAGGCGGTTGCGGCGGTCGTTGATCGTTTCGGCGTCCACCTTGCCGTCCAACGGGTAGCTGCCGGCGTTGTCCACATCGGAATACTCGAATACGCCCATCCAGTCGAGTTTCGCGGCGGCAACGAAATCGTAAAGCTCCCTGAAGTCGGCTTCGGTTTCACCGGGGAAGCCAACGATGAAGCTGGTGCGCAGCGCTACGCCGGGAATGGTCGCGCGCATCCGCTCCAGAAGTTTCAGGAACGCGTCGCCGTGCGACCCGCGCTTCATGCGTGCCAGCACGTTGCGGCTGGCATGCTGCAGCGGCATGTCAATGTATTTCGCCAGCCGGTCGTGGGTCGCCAGCGTATCGAGCATCTTTTGCGTTACGCGGTTCGGGTATGCGTAGAGAAAGCGCACCCACAAAAGGTCTTCCACTTGCGCAAGACGCTCGAGAAGCTGTGCAAGGCCGTCGCGCAGGCCGAGGTCTTCACCGTAGGAGGTCGTGTCCTGTCCGATCAGCGTGATTTCGCGCGCGCCTGATGCGGCCAGATTCTCCGCTTCGCGCACCACCGATTCAAACCTGCGGCTGCGGAAGGCGCCGCGGAGCTGCGGGATGATGCAGAAGGTGCACGGGTGATCGCAGCCTTCAGCGATCTTGATGTAGACCTGATGCTTCGGCGTGGTGACGATGCGCGGGGTCAGATCGTGATAGAGAAATGCCGGCGGTTGCGCAGGGAGGACCTTCAGATCGCCTACCACAGCTTCGATGATGCGCTCGACTTCGCCTGTGCCGACAACCGCGTCCACCTCAGGAATCTGCTGCAAGATCTGGTCGCGATACCTTTCCACCAGGCAGCCGGCAACGATAAGCTTTTTCGCGGAGCCGAACTTCTTATGCTCCGCCATTTCCAGGATCGCATCCACGGATTCTTTTTGGGCGGGCTCGATGAAGCTGCAGGTGTTGACGACCAGAATTTCAGCGTCATCGGCACGGGGTGTCAGCTCGTAGCCTTCGCGCGCAAGAATGCCCATCATCACCTCGCTGTCCACGAGGTTTTTGGGGCATCCGAGCGAGACAAAACCAACTTTACGCATACAAGTGGGAATGGCGCCTTTACGCCAATCCTACAATTTTAGCATGCTCGCCCTTCCGCCGCTCGCGTTGCCGGGCCGGCGGTAGGAGTCAAAAGGGGACTAAATCGATCGGGTTGAGGCTGCTTAATTCGTCCGCGGGGTGGAACGAATCTGCTCGAGAAGGGCGCGCAGGCGAAACGCGTCGCAAACCGCTCCACCGAAGCGGGCTTCCGCGTAGAGGGAGGTGAATTCACCCACCGCGGTACGCAGGCTGGGCTGCAGAGAGAGTGTCGCCGCAAATTCTCCCGGGGTTTGCGTTTCCGCTCGCGTGTACCCGCGCTTCTCGAGCACACGCAGCATTTCCGCGTAGAGCCGCGAGGCCAGCTGCGGATTATTTCGGAGCGCCGTCGGCTGCCTCATTTGCAGCGCCAGGATCAGCCAGCGGACGGCGGAACGAATCCAGTCGAACCGCAAAACGATCAACAGAAACACGAGCGCAACGGGAAACACCATGCTCAAAAAGGTGTGACGGCGCTGCCACTCCGTGAGCCCGGTCATTCCCCGTTCCTGCGTGCGACGGAACCAGCGCCGCAGGGCCTCGGAATAGTCCGTCGAATTCTGCCGGACGTTCTTGGCCATCAACATCTGGTGCGCAAAGTCGTAGTTGACCACCCATTCGTTCCAGTTCAATTGCATCCAGTCCAGGTAGAAATTCAGCCGAGAAAAGAGACCGCCTTCGGAAGCGTTGGCCGCCGGCGTCGGATCGAACGTGATCCATCCGCTTCCCGGAAAATAGGCTTCCACCCAGCTGTGCGCGTCGCTTGCACGGACAATATAGTCCCCGGCGACGTCGTTAAACTCGCCGGGCAGGAAGCCATTCACTTCGCGCGAAGGGATCTCCAGGGTCCTGAGCATCACGGCCATGGCCGAGGCGAAATATTCGCAATGCCCGGCCTTGGTTACAAAGAGAAACTGCGCCAGCGGATCCGCACCAGGTTTTCCGGCGAGGTTCAGTGTATAGCCGAAATTCCGCCGAAGATAGTTTTCGAGAACGATGGATTTGTCGTAGGGGTTGTCGGCTGCAGCCGTGATCTGCCGCGCCAACTGCGGGATGCGGGGATCAAGCTTGTCCGGAAGCTGCAGGTACAGATTTTGGATGTCTTCGGGATAGTCCGTGCCCGCAGTTCGCGCTTTTGCAGGGCGCGCCTCTGGCAGCAGCGAAATTCCCTCATAACGAATCTGCGAGTAATTGCGCGCAGGGTTGTAAATGGCGCCGGCTAAATCCATCCCCAGGGTGCTGCGCCGTGCCGATCCATAATACGTCCCCGCGTCGCTGGAGAAATTGCCCCGCAATCTCATCACCTGGGCGGGCGCGAACAAGGCGTCGCTGGCGAGTGGTTGAAGCAAAACGACATACTGAAGTTGCGCGACGACCGGCACCTTCATATCCAGCGGTAACCCGAGAGGAATCCAGCCATCCGGCTCGGCGTCATGCAGGACGGGCCCCTTTGCTTCCGAGTACCAGCGTCTTCCGTCAAACGTCGAAAGCGCGATTCCGCGCCAACGCAGCAGCGGATAGATAACCGGAGTTCCTGTTTTCACCCGCATCACCACCGAGGTGTCTTTCTTGATTTCACCGATGCGCCCGAGTTCCACGCTGTCCGTGAAGCCAGTCATCAGCGAGGGCTGGAAGCCTGTCCGCGCGAAATAACCGGCGCTGAACCGCGGGAAAAAGAAAAAGAGAATGGAGCCGAAAAAGATCGCGCCAACCGTGACGCTCACGGCTGCAAGCGACATGGCGCGGTAGAACCTTTGCTCCCGGGAAGGCCCCGCGTGAATCGGCGGAAAGACCGTTCCAAGCGCTCCGCGGCGGATTTCCAAGCTTAAGAACGTGGCTACCCCAAACAACAGGTAGACTGCAAACAGGAAGAAGAAATTGGGGTCCACCGTGAAGATGGCGGAGGCGAGAATGGCCGCAAACGAAAGCATGGCCAGGAAGATGGCGTCGCGATCGGTGGCGGCGCTGTACAGCCGCAAGACGGTTACGAACAGAAGAAAATGCACCGCCGCGAGCAAGACCGCGTACAAGGCGCTGTTTGACGTGGCGTCGGCCAGATTGCGCGAGAGGAATAGCGCGTCGATCGGGAAGAAAAAGACGTATGCGAGCACGAGTCGCGTTGCCGTGGGCTGTTTTAGCTCCGGGCCATGCCCGCGCCACCACCGGAATCCTTTGTAAAGAATAGCCAGGGGCGCCACCAGCGTGGTCATGAGGTCGAGTTTGCCCGTGCTCACAAGCGTGAGTGCGGCCGTCAGCACCAGAAAAAACACCGCCGCGCGGAAGAATTGCTCCGCGGGAAGAGGCGCCGGGGTGGTGACGGAGGAGGCCATCGGTTGAGTCTTCAGGATAACACTGGGGCAGGAGCGCGTGATTTCGTGGGGGCTTAAGGATAAAGAGAAGCTTTTATTTCGGTGCCAGGGCGGCGCGGGCCACTTTGCGCGTCAGGTTGGAGATGGCCACCGCGGACAGGTCCGCCAGAGGAAGTGCCTTCGCGCCGGAAACTCGCGGGAGTTTTTCCACCTCCGCGCGGAAGGAAAAGATCGTGATTGAGCGGTACGTAACTGCATGGCGTACTTTTTTCAACGGGCAAAGTTCAGTTCGAAGGCTTTGGCCGTCGAAGAATGATTCTTCGGTGAATTTCTTTAGCTCCGTGACCGCGCGGCCTTGCTGCACGGCGACCGTTGGGAAATGCCACATTCGCGAAACCAGCGTGTGAACATCGTCGGGCGCAGCCGATTTTCCGGTGGATTTCGGCGGGGCCAAGAGCAGCGTCTTTCCCCGGGGGTCGACTAGCACCAGCGACGCTAGGGTGATATCCACCGTGCCGCGTTTGCTGCGCTTCTCGGGGATCACATCAGCCAGGCCCTGTTTGCGCGCTTCACAAAATTCGCTCACGGGGCAGAGGAGGCATTCTGGCGAGCGCGGCGTGCAGAGGGTCGCTCCCAATTCCATCATCGCCTCATTCCAGTCGCCAGGAGAGCGCTCCTGCAACAAATGGTCGGCGGCCTTCTGCAGTTTTTGCCAGGTTCCGTTCGCACGTAGATCGCCGCGAATTGCATTTAGGCGCGCTATAACGCGGGCGACGTTTCCGTCCAACACCGCAAGTTTCTTCTGATAGGCGATGCTCAGGATCGCTGCCGCCGTGTACGCACCGATGCCGGGTAGAGCCAGCGCTTCCGCTGGCTCGCTTGGGAAGACACAATTGTGCTTCGCTACGATCTGTTGGGCCGCCTTCTGCAGATTTCGGGCGCGCGAGTAGTAGCCGAGTCCCGACCACAAGCGGAGAACTTCTTCCTGCGGAGCGCGTGCGAGCGCTTTGACGCTAGGAAAACATTCCAGGAAACGCTCGTAATAGGGAATGGCGGCTGCGACGCGCGTCTGCTGCAGCATAATTTCTGAAAGCCAGATGCGATAGGGATCGCGCGTCCGGCGCCAGGGCAAATCGCGTTGAAATTCGGCGAACCAACCGAGCAGGTTTTTCCGGAAATGAGAGAGCGGCGCGCCAGTTAGCATGTCCGGTCAAGTTTCGCACAGGATGCGCGGATTTGCGGGTGCGTAGAGTGCGACTTCGGATTCAGAGGAAAGGGGGCCACCCTTCCTTCGTCAGGGCAAGCCTGAAGGTGGCTGCTACGGGAGAATACTTAGGCGGAGAGATCGCTCGCGAACACGATGTAGGAGGTGTTCCACAATCCGGCGGGAATTGAACCTCGCGGCTGCGAAGTGACAATGATCTTGAAAGAGTTTGGGTCCGCCGCAAGTTGATTCAGAAGCTCAGGCCGCGAATTTGGGGCAATCGGCTGAACCAGCGCCAGGTGACGAAGGATCGCGAAAATATTCTCTGAGGCTGGCGCTGGCGGCGTGGAGGCCTCAGCGCTGCGGAATTCCAGCAGCGCATTGCGCTCGTGAAAATTCCAGGCGAGGGCAGCGCAGAAGGTTACCGCCCGTTCGAAGCTTTCCCTCTCATTTGATTGAGCAGTCGCACCCGCCGCGGGGCTCTGCGGGTCGAACACCAGCAACACGCGGCAATCGTCTTCCCTCGCAAATTCCCGCACCATCAGCGCGCCGAACCTCGCGGAGGCCTTCCAGTGCACGTGGCGCGCGCTGTCGTTCGGCAGATAGCCGCGCAAGGCATAAAGGTCCTGCCCGCGGCCTTTGGCGTTGCTTTCCATCGCGCCCTGAAGCCCGGGCAGAACTTCCAGGAATTCCGACGACGCGGCTACGGCGGGATAGACCAGCGCCTCCGTTGCGAGATCCATGCGCCGCGCCTTCTGTAGGAAACCGAAAGGGAAGCGCGTGACAATCTTAAAAGCTTCCTGCCGGTAGACGCCGCGCTGGAGGAAGAGAAGCGGAACACTTTGTTTCACGGCTTGGTGTCGCGGCAGGTAGGGAAAGTACACCGGAGTCTCGAGCATTGCCGCGGCGGGCTGATTTTCTGTTTTGGCCGCTTCGACCCGAAGAGAAAATGACGGCAGAGTCAGTTTTTCATTGCGCAGTTCCACGGAAGCGCGCACGGACTGTCCCGCGAAGATATGCTCCGGAAGATGGAGCTTTAGTTCAACGCCAGCGAGTGTGATGGACGACAATATGCCGGACATGAGAATGCTCGCGATAAGGCTTGCCAGAATCAGGAACAATAAATTATTGCCAGTGTTGATTGCCGCCAGCGCCACCAGCACGATGCCGAAAATGTAGATCCAGCCTTCACGCGTGATGCGGTACTCCATGCGGTAGCCGAGCCACCGCAACGGGGTGCGTTTCGCCAGCGTGGGTACTAGGGTGACGGAAACCCATCCGGCGACCAGAAGGGCGGTGAGTGCCGAAGCGCTGGCGAGAAAAAGATTGCCGAGCTGCGCTGCGGCGCCGGAATAGAGCGCCAGGACTAATGCAATCGTCAGCGCGGCCATGGAAAGAAAAAAAGCACGCACAGCCGGTCGGTCGGATTTGGCGAGGAGAGCGTTAAGAGTGGAAGTAAGCGAAGACATTTCTGTAATTCTCAAGACCAGCGGTCAGCGACCGTCGTTACCACTTTAGAGCGGAACGCGAACTGATTCCACAATCTCGCGCAGCACATTCTCGGTGGTTTCCGATTTCTTTTGAAGGGACGCGTGGCGCGCGCTGGCCACCACGCGGTGGGAAAAGACAGCCACGGCCAGGTGCTTGAAATCGTCGGGCAGGCAGAAGTCGCGGCCTTCCAGAAATGCACGGGCCTGGGCCGCGCGTTGCAGCATCAGGGTGCCGCGCGGGCTGACGCCCAAAGCCAGTTGGTCGGATTTTCGCGTGCGGTTCACAATCTCCAAGGCGTAATCGTGAAGGCTTGAATCCACTTTCACCCGGGTCACCGCCTGTTGCATGGCCATCACGTCGGCGACGTCGGCGACCGGCTCCAGCGTTTCAATTGGATCGTCGGTCGCGCGGTTGCGCAGGATTTCCTTCTCTGTTTCGTGCGAAGGATATCCCATCTTGATGCGCATCAGGAAGCGGTCGAGTTGCGATTCGGGAAGCGGGTATGTGCCGTGATGTTCCACGGGATTTTGCGTGGCGATTACCAGAAACGGTTTAGGCAACGCCAACGTGCGGCCGTCCACGGTCACCTGCGCCTCATTCATCGCTTCCAGCAGGGCGGATTGTGTGCGCGGCGTGGTGCGGTTGATCTCGTCGGCCAGGACCACGTTGGCAAAGATCGGTCCGTGGCGAAATTCGAATTCGCGCGTTTCGGGATTGTAGACGCTGACGCCCAGGACATCACTCGGCAATAGGTCGGAGGTGAATTGGATGCGTTGAAAGGTGCAATGAAACGATTTGGCCAACGCCTGTGCCAGGGTGGTTTTTCCGGTACCGGGAACGTCTTCGATCAACAAATGGCCGCGCGCCAGCAGCGTGATCAGCGAAAGCTGGATGACGTCTTCCTTCCCGAAAATTGCGCGGGCAATGGAGCGTTGCAGTTGAGAGACCACGTGAGAGGTGGCAGTCGGCATCGGTTGAAAACCCCAGGTGTTCCTGCTTAAATAGATGAACGTTGTTGCGCAAGCGTTTCAGGCGATTGCAACAATGTCTCCCTGCAAAGGGTACCCGTTAATAGACGGGCGATTAGCTCAGCGGTTAGAGCGCTCGCCTCACACGCGAGAGGTCAAAGGTTCAAATCCTTTATCGCCCACCATTTCATTCTCTCACTTGGGTGTTGCCTTCCGCCAAAAAGCGGCCCATTGCCTGTGTTCAAAAGCACATTTTCCCCGCGAAATGTATTCTGCCCCTCCCGGCAGTTCCGTGCATGTTCCAGCGGGAATCCGCCCATTGCCTGCCCTCCCATAAATATGGGAGAATCGGCCTGATGAAGACCACCTTGGAGATTCCAGACAACGTGTTCCGGCGGGCGAAGTCCAAAGCCGCGCAGGCGGGCATCCCTCTGCGCCAATTCGTAACGGAAGCGGTCGAACAGAAATTGCGCGAAACCGGTCCGGAGGGCCAAAAGCCCTGGATGAAACACATTGGGAAGCTCAAAGACCTCCGTAAGGAAACAAAGCGCATCGACAGAATCATCGAAGAGACTTTTGAAACCATCGACGAAGATCTGTGGAAGTAGGAGACCTCCCGGTGATCGTGGATACGAACGCTCTTTCGGCCATCGCGGATGAGCGTGATCGGATTCGCGAGGTTCTCGGCACTGCCGCCGCCCTTGCCATTCCGGTGATTGCGATTGGTGAGTACCGCTCCGGGATCGCACTATCCCGTGACGCCGCCCGTTATCGGGAGTGGTTGGACGAATTCATCCTTGCTTCTCAAGTGCTGGAGATCGACGAATCCACGACTCACCACTATGCGGACATCGTGCTGGAAATCAGGAGAATTGGGAAGCCGATTCCCACCAACGACATCTGGATCGCCGCGTTGTGCAGGCAGCACGGCCTTCCGCTGCTGAGCAAGGATCATCACTTTGATGTCGTAAACCGACTCCAGAGGATCGAATGGTGAGTCCGCACCCCACCTGATACTGGCCACTTGTGTAGCTGTTGTGTAATCTTGCTCTGACGTCAATTTTGCCCTCAGAACGGTGTGAAGGAAATCCTTCGTGACAACCTTTTTCCGTACGATTGAGTTTCTAAGTTTGAGCCTGTGGCTGGGGGCGGACGCGTTCCTCAGTTTTGTGGTTGCGCCCGGAGCGTTTACCATTCTGGGCAACCGCGATGCCGCGGGAATGATGGTGGGTTTTGCGCTGGCGCGGCTTCACTTTGCCGGAATTTTTCTGGGGCTCGTCTTCCTGCTCGCTCGCTTGGGGCGCACGCACGATTTCGGCAGTTTCACGAATGCCGCTGCCCTCTGCGTTGTTTTAATGGTTTTGCTCACTGCCGTGTCGCAATTCACTGTCAGCAACCGCATGGAAGCGCTCAAGAAGGAAATGGTGTCGGTAGAGAATACGCCGGAAACGGATCCACGCCGAGTGGAGTTTAACAGCCTGCACCACCGCTCTGTCGCATTCGAAGGGGCAGTTCTGCTCTTGGGTTTGGCTGGCATGTACCTGCTGGTCCGCGAAACCGCAAAACTCTGAACGTGTTCAGTACCTGAAAAGGGAATGAGCTGCTATTGCTGTTTGCGCCCTCTTTGCTTCTCTTCCGTTTTGCGATTTTTCTTCTTCTTTACCGGTCGCGGGCGAATCTTGTTCGTCACCCTGTAGCCGGCGCGCTCGAAGGCCCGCCACATGTACCAGCTAGCAACAGTCCTGTACGGCCGCCAGCGCTCCCCGAATTCCAGCAACTCTTTCGGCTTCGGCATGTGCTTCTTGCCGTAGGCGACGGACCAGCCCTTTTTCACGCCCAAGTCATGGATCGGCAGCACGTCCGGGCGCCCCAACCGGAAAATCAAAAACATCTCCACTGTCCAGGCGCCGATGCCATGCACGGAAACGAGCCGTTCGACCAATTCCTCATCCGACAGCTTGAGCGCCTCGCCATGTGTCGGGACGATGCCCGAGAGAGCCTTTTTCGCCAGGCCTTTCATCGCCAGAACTTTTGCGCCGGACAATCCGGCTTTCCTCAGCTTCGGCGTCGCGATTTTCAGCATCTGCTCCGGTGTCGGCGGACGCCCGTCTGAGCCAAGCGCTTTGATTCGCGCGAATATCGTTGCCGCCGCCTTACCCGAAATCGATTGATACGTAATCGATTCCATTAGCACCTCGTAGGGCGATTGGGCATCCGCAACGTCAATCTGAAACGGCGCAGTTTCCGCGATCAGTGCCCGCAACGTTTCGTCGCGTTCGGAAAGGTGCCGCACGGCCTCGGATAGTTCAAAAGCCAGGTTGTTTGGAGGAGCGTTGATGGTCATGGTCGGCAAAAAAACATAGCACGGGGAAATCGCATTGGTAAGCAAAACCTCCAAAGCAGGGGAAGAGGCTGTGGGTGTGCTAAAATTTATAGTTTATGCAAACAGGAATTATCGGACTGCCGCAGGTCGGAAAAACTACACTCTTCCGCATTCTCACAAAAGCGCACATTGAAGCCAAGGGTGGGCAGACGGCACACGTCGGCGTGGCAAAGGTGCCCGAGCCGCGCCTGCTGGAACTGGCCAAGCTTTACAACCCCAAGAAAATCACCTATGCGACCGTGCAGTATGTGGATTTGCCTGGCGTACAGAACGAGCGCATGCGTGAAAGCCTCGCCACGCTGCGCGATGTGGATGCCATTGCCCACGTCATCCGAGTGTTCGACGATCCCAGCGTCCCGCACTCTGAAGGCGGCATCGATCCGCTCCGCGACGCCACGAATCTTGACCTGGAGCTCATCCTTTCCGACCATGAACAGATTTCCAAGCGGCTCGAGCGTGTCGAAAAAGACCTGAAGAAAAAGAAAGACCCGCTGCTGGAGCTGGAAAAAAACGTTTTGGAAAAGTGCAAGGCGCATCTTGAAGCGGAAAAGCCTTTGCGCGAGTTGGAACTGACATCTGAGGAACGCAGGCCCATCAGCGGGTTTCTGTTCCTATCTCAACGCCCGATGCTTTATGTGTTGAACCTAGGCGACAACGAGGCTGCCGAACTCGACAAGGCTGTCGAGAAACACAAACTCGCAGCGTTGCAGGGCCGGCCTAACACCGCCGTCGTTGCCGTGTGTGGCCGCCTGGAAGCCGAACTCGCCGAGATGGAAGAAAAAGAAGCCGCGGAACTGCTTGCTTCTTACGGTTTGAAGGAGCCGGGGCTCAACCGGCTGATCCGCGCCACCTACGCCCTGATGGGATTAATCCAGTATTTCACGGCGGGAGAACCCGAAGTCCGTGCATGGACCATTCGCAAGGGTTCCAACGCCGTCAAAGCCGCCGGCGAAATTCACAGCGACATTGAAAAGGGTTTTATCCGCGCGGAGGTCGTCCGATGCGCGGACTTGCTTGCCGCCGGGAGCATTGCTGCCGCCAAGGAAAAGGCTCAGGTGCGTCTGGAAGGGAAAGAGTACATTGTGCAGGAAGGGGATGTTATTCTCTTCCGCCATAGCGGATGACCGGAGTTCTCAGGTTTTGGTTCTCAGCGCCGAAAACCGGGAACCAAAAAGTTCCGACTCTTCATGATCCACGAACTTTCCTTTCGCGTCGCGCTTGCTGCACTGCTCGGCCTGATTGCCGCGGGTGGCAACCTGCTTGGCGGGTATTTCGTGGTCTATCGCGAGTGGCCGCGCCGCTACTTGCAATATTTCCTCGCGCTCGGCGCCGGTTACATGCTGTCGGTGGCATTTATCGAAGTGATACCAGAATCTGTCCACCTCGCCGGCGAGAGCGCGCTCATCTACGTCCTTGCCGGATTCTTTCTTGTTCATCTTTTCGAACATACCATCGCGCCGCATTTTCACTTTGGCGAAGAAACCCACACCGAAGAGATGCAACACGGCCATGCCCAAAGTGCTATCTTTCTCGGCCTTGCGATCCACACTTTTTTTGACGGAGTAGCCATCGCTTCCGGTTTCCTGGTTTCCACTTGGTTAGGCATCATCATCTTCGTCGCGGTGTTTCTCCACAAACTTCCGGAGGGATTTACGGTTGCCTCCGTTGTCATGGCCCGGAGCCAAAGCAAGCGCAACGCGGTCCGTGCCGCGGGGCTCCTTGGGGCTGCGACCCTAGCCGGAGTTCTCCTCACGAGCCAGCTTGAGGCACAATTGAAGTACGCCCTGCCGCTTTCCGGCGGGGTGACGCTTTACGTCGCCGCGACGGATCTGCTCCCCGAGGTGAATAAAGAGCCCAACTGGCGGATGGCTTTGCTGGTTTTTGTGGGCGTTGCCACCATGCTGATTCTAAAGCTCTTATTTAATCTCTAATCGAACCCCGCCTTTGGCCCGTGCCTTCCTGGCCCTCCCCCAAAACTGCAACTTTTTGAGAACAAAAGTGTTTGGTACAGTGTGGCGGCTATGGTCAGGACCGACGTCCAACTCATGTTGGATGTGAAAGCCGGCGACGGGAACTCGTTTGAGCTCCTGCTGCAGCGCTATCGCACGCCACTCGTCAACTTCCTGTATCGCATGGTGCGCAACCGCGAACAGGCGGAAGACCTGGCGCAAGAGGTTTTCCTGCGCGTGTACCGGGCCCGGGAGGATTACGTCCCGAGCGCGAAGTTCACGACCTGGCTGTTTCGCATCGCCACCAATCTCGCGCTGAACTCCGTCAGGGACAACCGGTACCGGAAGTTGGAAGTTTCGATCGACGCGCCGGTGTCGGTGGACGCGGAAGATGGCGATGAGAGGACAATGGATGTTCCAGAAAAGCATCCGAATATCGAGCAGCATCTCGTCGAGGATGCGCGGCGGAAAATGATCCGGCACGCGATTGACAAGCTGCCGGAAAAGCAGCGGGCGGCGGTGCTCTTGCACAAGTACGAAGAGCTGGATTATGCGGAGATTGCCAAGATTTTGAACTGTTCGGAAAGCGCGCTGAAATCGTTGCTCTTCCGGGCATACGAGGCGCTGCGAGTGGAACTGGCCCCGCTCGTTGCGCAACATGCAAGACACTAAGGGCAGGGAAGGCAGGAAGTCATGAGTTGTGAACGAATGGAAAGCCGCATCCTCGGATATGTGGATGGGCGGCTGAAAGAAAGCGAGCGGCTGGAGCTGGAGAAGCACCTGGCCGAGTGTGCGCCGTGCTGTCTGCGCGTGAATGAATTCAGCGCGGTGTCCGGGCTGCTTGATGAACTTCCGCTGATCGAGCCTTCGCCGGAATTCGACACACGCGTGCATGCCCGGGTAGCGGCCGAGCCGCAACCCAAAGCCGGTTGGTGGGCCTGGATGCAATTTTCGCCGCGGATTGCGTTTGCCGCGACTATGCTGCTTCTGATGACGCTCTGGCTCGGGTATCGCGCCGGCACGCCGATCGTGCCGAGCATCCCGGATAACGATCAGGCCATGATGCAGGACTTGCCGGTTCTTGAAGATCACGATGTGTTGCAGAATTTTGAGCCGCTGAGGGATTTGCCGGCGCCCGTTCAGGCCGATGACGCTTCCGGTTCGCAGCAGCAGATGTAAGAGGCAGGAGCAGGGAAGGCGGAGACAGAGAAGAAAATGCGGTCCAGGAAACTCCAGGTCGGTGTGAAGGTTTTCGCGCTCGCTGCGTGTGTCTCTCTGCCCGCTTTCTGCGTAGCGCAGAATCCGCACGCCGACCGGCCCCCGCAGCATCAGGCGCCGCAGGCATCGCCTCGCCCAATAAATCCCAATCGCCCTCCGGCCAACACGAATCGGACTCCTTATAATCCGCCGCATCCGAATCAGGGGCCGCACAACAATTTCAATAACCAAACGACTAACCGCAACGGTGCGCGGAATGGCGCGGGTGCCAATTATGCTCCCACACCTCGTCAACAACTTGGCGTGGGCGCGCCGCGTCCCTGGGTGGATCAGATGCGCGACTTGTCTCCGCAGCAGCGCGAGCGCGTGCTCCAGAACAGCAAGGCGTTCCAGAATCTCTCGCCCGACAAGCAGGGCAGGATTCGCCAGCAGTTCAGTCAGTGGGATAACATGCCGGCGTCACAGCGGGCAGACCTGCGTCAGAAAGAAAATACCTGGCGCAACCTGACGCCTGGACAGCGCGACCACATCAAGAACGATGTCTTACCCCGGTGGCGCCAGATGCCTTGGGATCGTCAACAGGTGATGAAGCAAAAACTAAGTGTTCTGCAGAATATGCCCGAGTCTGCCCGCAACCAGCGGCTGAACGATCCGAACTTCACGCGTGGTCTAAGCGACGAAGAGCGCTCCACGCTGCAAGACCTGAGTCATATGCACGTTGGCGCCCCCGACCCTCCCAACGAATGAAGCTTGGCGTAGGCTGGGAGGGTCCGGTAGCGGTTGGTCCGCGATTAGTACCTGGGAGGATTTCCCAGCAGCGCGTACTGCTGAGGTTCGATACGCTTGGCCGCTTGTTTCTCTGTCTTCGATGCCAGGATTTCTCGAGCCCCATCCGCATCAGGTAGCCAGAGCTGCGAAAGAAAGCAAAGCTTCTCGTAGCAATTAAAGACCACTTTCCCGGTTTCGCCGCCGTCGTGCACGGTCCGGTTGGATTGCACCACAGCCACCGTTTTGCCGCGATATACGCTCAGCCACACCTGGTCGTGATCCGACGAGACCACATATTCGCCGGGAGGCAAAGTTTTGTTAGCGATTTCGAATTCAAACGGCACGCGCACAAGCACGCCACCGGTCTGCGCGTGGGTCGAAATCACCCCTCCAAGAAAGAACAAGCCAACAGCCAGAAGTTTGACTCTCATGATATTTCCTCACTCTCTCATTCGTCTTAAGACTGTCCGGAACTCTGGACCAATCTTTCGCGCAGTCTCTGCGTCCAAGCTTGGCAGGACAATGGTTGAGAGCTGACCCGCAAGGGGAACGATTCTGGTCGGCTAACTCTAAGGAAACAAAGGTTGTACAGCTGAAAATGACTTCTCCAAAAGCCCTTGGGAACAAAGCCAAGGGTGTATACTTCCGGGAAGTCAGGGATGTGAGCGATGGAAGAACTCACCACCGCCAAACGGGTCTTACGCTTCGGCCTCTACGAGGTTGATTTTGCCTCCCAAGAATTGCGTAAGTCCGGCATCAGGATCAAAATCCAGGACCAACCTTTCCAGATTCTGGCCTTGCTGCTCGAGCGTCCCGGTCAGATTGTGACTCGCGAGGAGATCCAGAAGCGGTTGTGGGCGGGAGACACATTTGTCGACTTCGATTTGGGTTTGAACAGCGCGGTAAAGAAACTGCGCCAGGCGCTTGGCGATGAGTCCGACAATCCCCGATTTATCGAAACACTGTACAGGCGTGGATATCGTTTCCTTGCGCCGGTGCAAAATGAGTCTCCAACGTCCGCCGCAATCACAACCATTTCTGCGCAAACATCCAGCGGTGGGAACGGGGCAGAAGCTGGCGGCTATCGAATATCGAAACAACCGGAGCGCGGCGCTCTGCAACAGCAGAATTCCATAAAGCTCCTGGTCTACCTGCTTCTGCCGATTCTGCTGGGATTCGGCCTCCTAGGAGGCTACTGGTTGCGGCCGCCTTCGTCGCCAAGGATTACCGGATATCAGCAGATCACCCGGGATGGGCGGCAGAAATACAACATTACGTCGGATGGCGAACGCCTTTACTTCGGGGAATACGATTCCGGCCATTTCGGCATTGCTCAAGTGTCTGCCACGGGCGGAGAGACATCCACTCTGCAAACACCCTTCACCCACACCATGATGGCCGGCATTACGCCCGATGGCTCCGCATTGCTGGTGGGCGAATCTCATAAGATGAACAAGCAGGCCCTCGTCTGGTTGCTGCCGCTTCCGACCGGTGCGCCGCGCCGCCTTGGTGATTTGGTGGCGGAATCGCTGGCGCCCTTTCCGGAAGGGCTGCTTTTCTCCATGTCGGACGGTGTTTACGAGGCCGGCGCCGATGGCGGCCATGCGCACCGGATCTTTGCCACCAAGAGCACCCCATTAGACTTGGCGGTTTCCTCCGATGGCCAAAAAATCAGTTTTACGCTCACGGACAGGCGCACAGGCACCAGCAGGATTTGGGTGGCGAATCGCGGCGGGAGCAACGTGTATCCACTTTTTCCGAACGAAGGCGATTCGGAACGCGATTGTTGCGCCAAGTGGACGCCCGATGGAAAACACTTGCTCTTTGAGCGCTATCGAAACGGTCACAACAATATCTGGGTGTGGACTGAACGCGAACACTGGTTTAACCGGCAGCCCCAAGCGCTGCAATTGACCAACGGCCCGCTGGATTTCACGGCGCCGTACCCAAGTCGCGATGGGAAGAAGATTTTTGCTGTGGGTGCGCAGCCGCGCACGGAATTGATGGGATACGACGGAGCATCTGGCTTCACGTCGTTTCTCGGCGGTTTATCAGCCACCGACCTGGCATTTTCGAGTGATGGACAGTGGGTTACTTACGTCACCGTTCCGGACGGGGCGCTTTGGCGAAGCCGCGTGAACGGTAGCGAAAGGATGCAACTCACGGAGCCGGGCAAAATCTCCGCCGGGCTACCTCGATGGTCACCCGACGGCAAGCAGATTGTTTTCATGGGCAGGATGCTCAGCGAGAACTGGAGGGCTTACCTGATTTCGGCAAATGGCGGCACGTTTCAAGACCTTGTCCCAGAGGCTGCCGCAGGTGTTGACCCCGGTTGGACCCCAGATGGGAACTCGATTGTGCTGTCGCTGACCAACTTGGGGCCGACCGGCAAAGGGATTTCGGTTCTGGATTTGCAAACCCGGAAGGTCAGCGACTTGCCCGGCGCCGAGCATCTTTTCTCTCCGCGGGTATCGCCAGACGGCAAGTACATCGCCGCAATTACCACGGACGAAAAGACCCTCATGCTCTTCGATGTTTCGGCGCAGCGGTGGGCCGAGTTCGTCAGAATGCCGATTGGCTACCCGTGTTGGTCCCACAATGGCCAGTATTTGTATTTCGACAGCATCTTCTCCGAGGATCCAGCGTTCTATCGAATCCGCATTTCCGACCACAAGCTGGAACGGCTCGTCGGCCTTTCCGGCATACGCAGGTTCTGGGGACCACTAGGGGAATGGGCCGGCCTCGCTCCGGACGATTCCCCGCTGATCACTCGCGACGCCAGCAATGAAGAGGTGTACGCGGTGGAGTGGCTGCCGCGCTAAAGCTCCGAAGACACCCGAAACGTTTCCGTTTGGAGGCCGTTTCAGGCCTTGAGAAAGGATCAAGCGCGGCTCCGCAAGGTCCTACTGGAATTTGGCGTACTCGACTCTGGCTTGCTGATAGACGGGGATGTCGGGATCGGCGTTCTTCCAGAGTGTGAGGAACTCTCCATAAGCCGCCTTTGCTTTGCTCGCGTTGCCTTGCGCGGCATACGCACGGGCCAGTCCAAGACGCGCAAGCGACGCGATCGGGTCGTTCAAGACAACACCCGGGTGGTCGAGGATTTTCTGAAACTCGGCAGCGGCTTCGCCGCTCTGATGAGCCGCGAGATAGGCTTGCCCGCGCATATAGATCGGATACGCGGCACTGAAGTGCTCCATATCCCCCAACTCATAGGGTGCAGCCGCTTGCAGAGATTGGACCGCTTTGGAGGGGTCTTTGCGATCAAGCGCCAGCTGTGCGCGCGCCGCAGGCAAATAGTTAAACTGCACAACCGTGTTCCTCGGAAACCGAGCGTCCAAGTCATCGACCAACGACTGTGCCCGGCCCGTATCGCCTGTCAAGGCCAAAACCAGTGCCGCGACGCCTTCCACGTCACTCCCGTTCGAGAGCGAGAGCCCCGCGGCGGCTAGTTGCCGAGCCGTGTCAGTATTACCGAAAAGGACTTCCGACTCAGCCTCCTGAACTTCCATCAAAGCCGCCAGTTCCTGTCGCTTCGATTGCTGACCCGAGTTTATCGCCCTATGGTAAAGTTCGCGAGCATGCTTCAGCTGGCCATAAAAAGCGGCGGTGTGCGCCTGCAATGGTAGAAGCCCGACGCCAAATTTACCCGTCGCTAAATCCGCTTGCCGGTTCATCTCGGCGATATCGCCTCGCAAGAAGGCAAGATCATACAAAGCGTAATTCAAGTGTGCGCAATCAATCTTTTTCTCCTGCGCCTCCCGGGCTATCTCGCGGGCGTCCTCCAGGCGGTTGGCGTCGACCAGAGTGCTCACGATAGTTCCATAGCTGATGCAATCCCCGGGCAGCAGCCGCAAGCTCTCGCCCGCTTGGAACCGAGCTTTGTCGAACTCCCCCAGATGAAGGTAGACTATGCTCAGATTCAGGTGGGCAACATCATCCCTGGGATAGGTTTGCTCCCACAGCTCGTAGACCTCCCTGGCCTTTTCCCAATCACCCGTGACGGATTCGTGGTAGTGAGCTTCAATATAGAAACGCTCGCGCTCGCTGACGCGATCCCGCAGGTCATAGGCCGTCTGGAAATAACCGAGGCTCCTCTTCTCGGAGAGGTGGAAGGAAGCCATGCCGAGGGAGACATAGGCCATCGCGAAATTGGGATCGAGATCGATCGCCCGCTGGAACAACGCCGCGGCAGCCAGGTGATCCTCCTTGTCAATCATGGTGGTGCGTCCGAGACTGTAGGCCTGGAGAGCCTCGAGCGAAGGCGTGGTGACTTGTTCGACGGGCGTACTGAATTTCTTGACGGTGCCGAGGGATTCGCCGAGTTTCCCACGCAGTTTCGAGGAAGCATCGGCCAGGGTTTTTAGCACATGTTCTTTACTGTCGGCCGTGGCTTGTTCTTCTGCGAGCACGTCCCCGCTGCCACAATTGACCGCCTTGAGGCCTAGGACGTATTGACTGCCAAGTTTTGCGATCGAACCATCGAGGACCGCCGCGCTCTGGGTACGCTGGCAGAGTTGTCGCGCAAGTTCGGGGGTAAGCCGCGCATCGGGAGGCTGCCCCATCAGCTGAAGCGTTTGCTGAATGCGCTCATCGGAGATCAGGCTAAGGAAAGGAGACTGCTCCAGTTGCACGGCGAGGCCCTGGCGCAGCGTGCCATCGAAGACGGGATCGCCCGTGGTATTCGTGAGATCGGCAAGGACGACAGTGTCTTTGTCCGTGAGTGCATGCGCCTTGCGGGAAAAGAACCACCAGGCGAATGAACCCGCCGCGAAGATCACCGCCGCTGCGAGGATAACTGCTCGGCTGGGAAGTCGAGTTGCTTTCGTCGTGGCTGGCTGCAGCGGCGCCGGCACGCTAGGGGCCGGGCTGTGGGGCGCTTCGGTTGGCAAGGTCACCGGAAAAATGAAGCGATAGCCGCGGCGCGGAAGCGTCTCGATAAATCGCGGCGTGTCCGCGGAATCCGCCAGGGCAGCGCGCAACTTGGCAACCGCAACATTTACGGCGTGGTCGAAGTCGCCGAACGATTCGTCCGGCCAGATACGACGTTTCAGTTCCTCGCGCGTCACCACCGCGCCAGGCTCGTCAAGAAGCGCTGTCAGTACTTTCAGGGGTTGAATCTGAAGGTGGATCCGAGCGCCCGCTTTGCGGAGCTCGCCCGAGCGCCTATCGAGTTCGAAGACCCCGAACCGCGTCGTGCCATTTCGGCCGGGCTGCACCATCCGGCACCTCGATTGACCAGTGTTCCGCAGCAGTTGCTCAAACTTCGCGCGGAGACATACTGGATAGACGAGTGAGCTAGCAAAAAGTTCCATGAGGACAATTTCATGGCAGGAGACAGTTGTTTCTAACTAGCTGGTTTCTCAATTGATTCCACGTTGACCAAGGCAAGGCACTTAGAAGATGTTTGGTGAATTGAGGTACCAGTCCATCTGACCCAACCTCGGCCTCACCGCTACTGCGGCCGAGGCCAGCGTCATGCTTCACGCCATGCTTCTTGCAGGCCGGACCGCCTTGGTTCTGGGATTCCTCTTCACTTCGCTTGCTGACGCCCAAGATTTAGGCAATTCCGCCGCTCGCCCGACCATGCCATTCCAATTGGTCTCGGGCTTCCTGGTAGTCGTCAAGGGCCAGGTCGGAGACCTGGACGGTTTGAAATTCATCCTGGATACCGGGGCCAGCTATACGATGATTGATCGCAAAGTGGCGGACAGATTGAGGCTGCGCCGACGCCCCGGAAAAATCACGAACTTTGACCGCGACGTCCCGATCGACTGGGCGGAAATCCCGAATCTCGGGCTTGGACCCTTTCAGACCGGCGCCTTTCGGGTCCTGGTCGCGAAACTCGGCGAATATTCCAGATTCGCGGAAAACGTAGACGGGATTATTGGGCTCGACCTGTTGGGCAGGAGCAAGAAGTTTTTCATCGACTACGAAAAACAAACGGTTTCCTGGGAGCTGGCGGAAGACAGGGCGGGGGCACCCCCCTCCCCCACATATTTTGCAATTCCTTTCATCGTTCAAGGGTACCCAGTGCGCTTGATACTCGACACTGGATTTCAGGGCATCCTGTTATACAAGGAACGCCTTCGCCAGCGATTGCCGAATTTGCGCACGGAGGGGGAAGAGATCGAGGTGGGCATGGGACGCCTGCAAACGACCCAGGTGAAGCTGCCGGGCGTGTGCCTGTTTGGTCCAGAGACGGTCGCGACTGTATTTTTGACGGATGGACCCGTCACTGGAGATCTGCCCGGAGTGGACGGCTATCTGGGCATCGCCTCTCTAAAGGCAAAACGCGTTGAGTTCGACTTCGCAGCCAGGGTATTGCGTTGGCAATGATTGGCCAGGCGGAGAACCACCCCAGGCTCGCAGCCGAACGTCTCAGAGTTCACATTTTCTCGTCACTCGGCACGGCCGAGTTCCCAATTTCAACCCCTGCCGACCTCCACTCTTAATTGACAAGTTCCTCCTCCTCGCGGCATCGTGACTAGTTGCAGTACCGCGCATCGAAGAGGTAGGGAGACTCCGATTCCAGAGTTGTCGACACGATTTCGCGCCCTGAAACACCGCAACTTTCAGCTTTTCACCATTGGACAGCTTATTTCGCTGGTTGGCACGTGGATGCAGACCACGGCGCAGCAATGGCTCGTTTACAAGCTGACCGGTTCGGTAGCGTTGTTGGGAGTATTTGGTTTTGCGAGCCAGGTGCCGATGCTGTTGCTGGCGTGGATGGGCGGATACGTGGGCGACCGCTACAACCGGCATCGCGGCGTGATTGTTACGCAATCGCTTTCGATGATCCTGGCGTTTGTGCTTGCGGCGCTGACGCTGACGCACCTGATTCGCGTATGGCACCTCATCGTGATTGCGTTCCTCGTCGGAATCGTCAATGCGTTCGACGTCCCCATCCGCCAATCCTTTTTCGTGCACATGGTAGGGAAGGAAGACCTGCCGAACGCCATCGCGCTCAACTCTTCGATTTTCAACGGAGCGCGGGTCGTTGGCCCGGCCATTGCGGGATTTGCGATTGTCTTGCTCGGCGAAGGCTGGTGTTTCTTTCTGAATGGCGTGAGCTTTGTTGCCGTACTGGTGGCTCTGCTGATGATGCGCATTGAGCCTACGCCCAAAAAACCGCCGGACGAATCGCCGATGCGTAGCTTCGTGCAGGGTTTCAAATTTGCAATGCACGATGTACCCATTCGTACTGCGCTCATTATGCTCTGCATCTTGAGCATGTTTGGCCTGCAATACACGGTTTTCCTACCGATCTACGCGCACGATATTCTCCATGGCGGCGCGAGAGCGCTTGGCCTCTTGATGAGTGCCGCCGGCGTTGGCGCCGTTCTGGGTGCGCTGCAATTTGCCGCGCGGACGACTTACACCGGACTGGCACGCTGGATCGCCACAACCTGCACCGTATGCGCAGTCGGGCTGATCATCATGTCTCGCGCTACCTCGTTCTGGCTTTGCGCCACCGTGCTTTTCGTCGTGGGATTTGCCGCTACCTCGCAGATGGCCGCGACCAACACCATCATCCAGCAGCGCGTGCCTGACGAACTGCGCAGCCGGCTGATGGCGGTTTACGCGACGATGTTTATGGGAGTGCAGCCGCTCGGCGCGTTACTTGCGGGCGGGGTGGCCAAGCGGATCGGGACGCCGAACACCGTGTTGCTCTTTGGTTCGCTGGTGCTGGCAGGTTGTTTGTTTTTCATCTGGCGTGTGGCCATGCGCTTACGCGGCCCGGGAGTTGGCGCAACCGTCAGCGCCTCGACTTGAACGCGCGCTTACTCCTATTTTTGGGTTTCTTCGATTTCAAGACGGATTCGGGCGATAGAGGTACATTGGTTTCTCTTCGAGGATCGCCGGCCTGGGGTGATTCACAGTGGCGAGGATTGCATCCACCTTGCCGCGTGTCGGCGCCAGGGAGCATACCGGATCCGTCGCGGCCGCATCGCCAGCCAGCAACATAGCCTGGCACCGGCAACCGCCAAAATCCAGGTGGCGCCGGTCGCAGGATTTGCAGGGATCCTGCATCCACTCTTCCCCGCGAAACTTCTGAAATGCAGATGAGCTTTCCCAGATTTCGCGCAGCGACTTCTCCTTCACGTTTTCGAATTGCATGCCGGGAATCACGCCTGCCGCGTGGCAGGGAAGCACGGCGCCATCCGGCGAGACCAGCATGAGCTTGCGGCCCCAACCGCCTACGCAGGGTTTCGGAAATTTCGCGTAATAATCGGGTACGACAAAGACTACGCGTGTCTTGCCTTTCAGGCGCCCTTCGGCTTCTTTGAGTTTCGCGACACAGAATTCAAGCTGACTGCGGGTGGGAAGAAGCGCTTCGCGGTTCGCCAGGCCCCAGCCGTAATATTGGACGCTCGCAAATTCCACGCAACCGGGCTTGTGCTCCTCCACGAGGGCGAGCATTTCCTCAAGTTCCTGGATATTTTGGCGATGAATGACGAAATTCAGGGTCACGCCGACGCGGTGTTTCTTCAGCCATTCGAGTACCCGCAGTTTTTGCGGGTGCGAAGTGGTGTTGGAAATTTCGCGCGCGGTCTGCTCGGTTGCTCCCTGGAAGCTCAACTGGAAATGATCGAGGCCTGCTTCCACCAGGGCGGCGAGCTTTGCTTCGTCGAGAGGCAGCCCGCTGGTGATCAGGCTGACGTAGAGTCCGGAGGCGCGGGCGGCGTGGACGAGTTCGACGATGTCCGTGCGGGCCAGCGGTTCACCACCGGTGAAATCGACTTGCAGGACACCGGCTTGCGCCGCTTCCCGAAATACGCGCATCCAGGTTTGCGTGGGAAGCTCCGATTCGCGCTTAGCCAGTTCGAGAGGGTTGGAGCAGTAGACGCAATGCAGCGGGCAGCGGTGCGTGAGTTCGGCGACGAGAGCCAGCGGTGTGGGGACAGTGGTCGGCATGAGATTCTTGTAGCTCAGGCCTTCAGGCCTGCGGGTTTTCATTACCATTCGTAATTTTGCCTGCGAAGTACAATACCTCACCCCTCAAAGGGGTGAGCTACCGTCAAAAATCGATGGCGCGCTGGTCGTGCAGAAGCGCGAGATAGCCGAGCAGGTCGTCAGTGATGCGTTGCGGCTCGGCTTTGGAATAGAGTACGTGAAGTTTTTCCGCGATCTGCTGGACGGTGTGATTGCCGTCGCAAAGTTGCACGATTTCTAGGCTCGGGCCATTCAGGCGCAGCGCGCGTTCGGGCATCAGCAACGTCCGCGGAAGTTGCGATTTATCGTTGAGCCGCACGCCTGGTGCAAGTCGCGGCGTCGCGGTGAGTTCAGGCTTCATCAAGATTCCTTGGCGGGCTGGAACGCGCCGGGGGGCGGCCAGCCGGGATTTACGTACGCAAAATAGAGCGCGTCAAGCTGCGCCCAAAGGATATCGCACTTGGCGCGCAGTGCGGCGTAAGCAAGCTCCTGCTGCTCGCGCGTGCGGGCGTGCTTCACGCAATAGGCGAGGGCGAATTCGGCGTCTTCGGGGGCTTGCGTCAGGCGTCCTTCAAAATATTCGAGCGCGGGAACCAGCCAGGGGTAGTGCTCACGCATACGGTCCATGCGCAGCGAGATCAAAGTCTTGCTAAAGAGTTCGGTGAGGGAAGAAGCCACGGCTTCCAGATGCGAGGTGCGCGAAACGAGCAGCACGTAGGCCTGCACAGCATAGCGCGTCCCGGGCAGAATGCCTTCGCCTTGGATGGCTTGCTCGCGATGAAGGCCAGTCCCCTCGACGAGCTTCAGCCACTTCTCGATTCCGCCGGGATGCTTGTCGTCGCCGTCGTGGTCGAGGATGCGTTTGCGCCAGGCGACGCGAAACGCGGGATCCTTGCTGCGCGCCAGGATCGCGGCGTCTTTGATGGGAATGTGCGACTGGTAGTAGTAGCGGTTGAGCGCCCAGGCTTGCAGCTGCCCACGCGTCAGCTTCCCCTCGTGCATCAATAGATGAAAGGGATGCTTGTGGTGATAGCGCTCCTCACCGATGGTATGGAATCCGGAGATAAATTGCTTTTCGCCGAGGGGTTTTTCGCTTTGGCCGTTTTTCATAGAGAGATGGTAAGGCCATCGTAGGCGATTTCGAAGCCAGCTTCCAGTGCCGCCCGGTGCTCGCGCGAATCTTCATCGAGGATGGGATTGGTATTGTTGATGTGAATGAGAATCTTTCGGCCTGTCGCGTTAGCGGGAAATTGCGCGAGCAATCCATCGGTACCGGAAAGCGGGAGATGGCCGATTTCGCGGGCGGTTTTTCCGGTGCGCCCGGTACGCATCAGTTCATCGTCGGACCAAAAGGTGCCGTCAATCAGCGTGACGTCGGCGGAAACTGCGAGCTTTTGCCATTCGGAGTTGTCCCCGGAAAGGGAAGTCGCAACGAAGAGTTTCTTGCCATCCTGTTCGAACAGAAATCCGAGCGTGGCATCTTCCGGCGCGGCGGCACGCAGGAACTCTTCGCTGACGTAGTCGGGAAACGATCCCCCCATTGAAATGGTGTTGCAGACAAACGTCGGGGATTCGCCGGGAGATTCCGAGAGATGGCATCCCAGGCGGCCGCTGCTTGAAAGTACCTGCCACTGCACCGGAGAGTCTCCGCGCTCAAGCACTTTGAAAATGCGGTTCTCGGTTTTGAGCACGCACTGGACCGCAGGAGTGGCGAACACGAAGAAACTTTGAAATTCCCGCAGATGCAGCAGGCCCATCACCGCGTCCACATCCGCCGACGGCAAAAACACGCCACCAATGGGAGTGTAGCCGGGAGCGTCCGGCTTCGGAGCAAACTCCGGAGTGGAGAGGATCTGCGCTCGCAAGTCCGGTGAGGCGCCAATCAAAAACCAGACGCGATTGTCGGGCGAAAATGCGATTTGGGTTTGTGTGCGAGGTTTGGAGTGAACTGTTCCCGCCCGAAGCCCTGAGCAATTGCGGCAGGCGCAATTCCATTGAGGGAAACCGCCGCCGGCTGCGGAGCCGAGGATTTTAATTTTCACGGAGGGATTCTCCAGGAGACAAAGCGGAAATGCAATCCGGGCTGGAGGACAGAAGACGTACAAAGACAAAACGGCCCGACTGCCGCGGCGGTCGGGCCCCACAACTCCAGACTAGAGTTCAGCGTTAGCGTACGAGCTGACTTCGCAATTCAGGTCGATCTCTTCGTGTTGCGGGGTGACCCATTCCATGGCGATGGCTCCTTGATTCATTTCAAATCCACAGTTGCCGGGACAGCTAAAAGATAACACACGAATTCGCGGAAGGGAACAGGGACGAAGCGGGCTACGAAGGCCAATCTGACAGAGATCACGCGAAAAAGACGAACATCAGGCGAAAGTAATCAAGGCTTCGACTCAACTCTTTTGTTACATGCATTCGTGAAATTCCACATGTTTTGCACAAATCCCGTTGAATTCCCTTGACATGTTTACCAATCGGAATATGATGTGGGCAAAAGTGGTCTGAAGTGGTTTTCAGTAGAGTAGAGTAGGGTGCTATAGAGGGCTGTGGTGGAATTGGGCAAACCGATTCTCCAACGAAGTGGGCAACGTGAAACTGCGGGGAAACTGTCCAGCGAAGGTGGACGAGAAGGGTCGTCTGAAGATACCCGCCGTGTTTCTCGACGCTTTGAAGGAATTTGGCAACCAGTTCTATATTACCAGCCCAACCGGAGAAACGGCACGCATCTACCCCATGAAGGTATGGGGCGAGATTGAAGACAAGTTGGCGAAGTTGCCGAGCACTCACCCCGTCAAGCGAAAGTTTTTGTTGAGGACCAGCTATTTCGGGCAAGCGGTGGAGATGGATGGCCAAGGGCGGGTTCTGCTGCCCGCAGTATTGAGGGAAGCGGCGCAAGCGAAGGGCGACGTGGCGGTTCTAGGGGCGTTGGATTACCTGGAGGTGATCAACAACGCTCGAGCTCTGGATCAGATGAAGAGCGAACCGTACACGGACGAAGACAACAAGATTCTGGGAGATTTGGGGATTTAGACGGGAAGTGACGAGTGGCCCTTCGGTCGGACTCAGGGCAAGCGAGTGGCGAGCGGGAAGAGACATCGGCGAGGCCACACATTCCCGTGCTGTTGGAAGAGGTGCTCGAATGGCTGCAAATAAAGCCGGACGGAATCTACGTAGACGCAACGCTAGGAGCAGGCGGGCATTCGGCGGCCATCGCCGCGCGGTTGTCATCGGGAAAAGGCCGGTTGATCAGCCTGGACCGGGACGCACAGGCGCTGCAGATCGCACAGGAGCGGCTGAAGGAGTTTGGGAGTTTAGTGAGTTTCGTCCGCTCTCCGTTCTCGAAGATTCGGGAGGCCGTACACGGGTTGGGGATAGCGAAGGTGGACGGGGTCTTGGCCGACTTGGGAGTTTCGAGCATGCAGCTTGACCGACCGGAGCGAGGATTTTCGTTCCGGGAAGCGGGGCCGTTGGATATGCGGATGAGCGGCGGGGAAGCGGAAGAAGACACGCTGACGGCAGACGAGATTGTGAATCGGTGGTCGGAGAAGGAAGTGGCCGACCTGCTCTACAAGGAAGCGGAAGAGCACGATTCCAGAAGGATCGCCAGGGCCATCGTGAAAGCGCGGCCAATCCGCGACACGGCGCACCTGGCAACGGTTGTGGCAGGCGTCCGGAAGCAATGGGGAAGGCAGAGACT
>Ga0210410_10000440_pt1 | contig 47199 bp, 31 predicted proteins | sample IncBWC4MmetaG_FD_161058 | JGI IMG/M metagenome (GOLD analysis project Ga0210410, IMG submission 161058) | Forest soil microbial communities from Barre Woods Harvard Forest LTER site, Petersham, Massachusetts, United States - Inc-BW-C-4-M | ecosystem: Environmental > Terrestrial > Soil >...
TACTGAGCGATGGATCGATCAGTCGCGAGGGGCAGGCGCGGATCAACGTCGGGCAGAGGTTCGATCGTGAAGCGGTTCTCAATGATATCGAGCTGCTCACCGCCAAGAGGCCAAAAGCCACTGCTTACGATCAGCGCAAGTGGTCCATCGTGGTGCCGCTCGAGCTCACTCAAAGCGTGCTGTCGCTCGCGGGGGTACGTGTCGGCCGGCGCATCGACCAGCCTGCTTTTCTGCCCGAGTTCCTGTTGAAGCCAGCCTGCCCGGTCTCGGTGATCCGGGAATTCCTGGGAGGCACCTTCGGTGCAGACGGACATGCTCCTATCCTGCATCGCTATGGTAAGACGACGGATCAGGCGAGCCTGGAGCCGCCCATGTACTCGCAAAGCGCCAAACCCGAGTTTGTCGATTCCACCAGACAGAAGATGGACAACATCGTCAAGCTGCTCGCCCAGTGTGGGGTCGAGGTCTCTGGTGTCGTGGTGCGCGAATATCCCACGCGTCGCTCGGCTTCGACTTATCCCAGCGCGCAGGACGGGATCGCACGACGGGAAATCCGTTTGGAGCTGCCGGATGGGCTCTCCTTTGTTGAGCGGATCGGTTATCGCTACTGCATCGACAAGACTCTGCGAGCGAGTGCGGCTGCCGTCTACTGGCGCATGCTGGCGACCATCAACCGTCAGCGACTGTGGATGGCCGACCGACTCGATAACATGCACCGCCTCCCGGTCCAGCGGCCCTTCAGTTGGTCGCGGTCGATCGCCGCTGCCGAGCTCACCGAGGTCGAGACACCGATCTTCCCGCACTACTCACTGCTCGAAGGGCATGATCGATTCTCGCGTCTACCGGCGGCGACAGCGCGCGCGTTTCGTCCGCTGCACCGAGAAAGTTGCGAGTTCCCCTCGCCTGCACGGCTCTTTGAGCAGCTTGGCGTGAGTCATTGGTTCGGCGCGCTGCGCGCGCGTCAATCGCCGGATCGCACGTATCGCTACTGTGTCGACAAGGAGTCCCTCACGCTTCCGGCCTTGAGCTTGCGCGTGATCGACCGCCGCGCCGCGGGACGGCGGCGAGTATTTGACATTGCCGTGCCCGAGGTACAAGCATTTCTCGCCGGGAACATTGCCGTACACAATTGCATCGGTAACTCGGGACCTTTGAAACCCGAAATTTCCGAAGCGGTAAAAACCGGCGATGTGGTTGCCTGCGCCGTGTTGTCGGGCAATCGCAATTTTGAAGGCCGGGTGCATCCGGAAATCAAAATGAATTTTTTAGCCTCTCCCCCTTTGGTGGTCGCCTATGCCCTGGCGGGCAGCTTGAGTGTCGACATCACGAGCGAACCTCTCGGCGTCGGCAAGGACGGTAAGCAGGTATACCTCAAGGATATATGGCCGAGCGCAAAAGATGTGGCCGCGACCGTCGCCGCGTCGGTCGACTCCGCGATGTTCAAGAAGGGGTATGCCAACGTATTCCTGGGCGACGCCAATTGGGCGGCCATCAAGACGCCGGCCGGCAAGATTTATTCCTGGGATGGAAAATCCACCTACGTCAAGAATCCGCCCTACTTCGACGGCATGACCATGACGCCGGCGGCATTGAGCGATATCAAGGGCGCTCGGGCGCTGGCGGTGCTCGGCGATTCAGTCACCACCGATCACATTTCCCCGGCCGGCAATATTTCCAAGTCCAGTCCGGCGGCAAAGTATCTGCTGGCGCAGGGCGTGCAAGTCGTGGATTTCAATTCCTACGGCGCGCGCCGCGGCAATCATGAGGTCATGATGCGCGGAACCTTTGCCAATATTCGATTGCGCAATCTGTTGCTGCCGGGTACCGAGGGCGGCGTCACGCTGCACATTCCCAGCGGCGAACAGATGTCGATATTCGATGCGTCGGTGAAATACAAGGCCGCAGGCACGCCGTTGGTGATTCTCGCCGGCAAGGAATACGGCACCGGCAGTTCGCGTGATTGGGCGGCCAAGGGCACCATGCTGTTGGGCGTCAAGGCGGTGATCGCCGAGAGTTTCGAGCGCATTCACCGTTCCAATTTAATCGGCATGGGAGTGCTGCCGCTGCAATACACGCCGGGGGACAGCGCGCAGAAACTTGGTTTAAACGGCAAGGAAACCTATGAAATCGTCGGCCTGAACCGGGGTGCGGCCAAGGTCGTCAAAGTCATTGCCAGAACCGATGATGGCAAGACCACCGAATTCGAGGCGCGCCTGCGCATCGATACGCCGAAGGAGCTCGATTACTACCAGCACGGCGGGATACTGCAATACGTATTGCGGCAGCTGGCCGCGCCTAAAAAGGCGGCATGAAATGGCTGAAGCTAGCGCGTGCTCCCGCCGGCCGCGCTCTAGCGCGTGCTCCCGCCGGCCGCGACGCTGCCGGCTTCGACCAGCACCATGGTGCTCGGATTGAGACGAGCTTTGATGGCCGTGTTGACCTGGGCGAGGGTCAAAGCCTTCACGGCCGTCGGGTATCCGTCGAGCCAGGACAGGTCATAGCCGCGTTGCGCATTTAGCAGAATGGTCCCCGCCAAGCCGCTGGTGGTCGACAGACCTACGAAGTAGCCGCCGGTGATGCCCTGCTTGCGGGTTGCCAATTCCTGTTCGGTAACGCCGTCCTTCCACCACTTGTCGAGCTCCCGGCGAGTGGATGCCACACCCTTGGACAATAGTCCGGGCGCGAAACTCGCATTGATGTTCCAGGCGCCGTCGACGATGCTGTCATCGCGCACGCTCGCGCTGATCCCGTAAGTCAGGCCCTCCTTGTCGCGCACGGAGCCCATCAGTCTTCCGGTGAATCCGCTGCCGAGAATTGCGGTTCCGACGCGCAGCGCCAACGAATCGGGATCGCTGTAGCGAAGTCCGGTCGCCTGACCGAGCAGCACGCTGACGCTTGGCTTGTCCGCGAGAGGCACCATAACCTCGCTCGCCGCGGTTGATTCCGCGGGTTTCGCGGGCCGGACGTAGTCCCGCCCCCCGCTCCATCCGGAAAACGCCTTGGCAACCTCGGCCTGCGTGCCCGCATCAGAGACATCGCCCGCCACGACCAGCGTCATATGCACCGGACCGTAGTATTTAGCCTGAAACGCTTTGACCTCCTCGAGATTCGCGGACTTGGCCGCCGCTATGTATTCGCTCAAGGCGTGAGGCCGATTGGGGTGGCCGGCGGGGAATATTGCGCGATCAAATGCCTCCAATGCCCGCGTTCCGGTGTTCTGCGCCGAGTGCTCCAGCTCGCCGACCATCTGTTGCTTTGCTTTGGTGAATTCCGCGAGCTGCAGCGCCGGAGTGCGCAACTCCGCGGCAATCAGTCCAACAACGAGCGGCACATCCTTCTTCAAGCATTTCGCCCGGATCTGCAGAGACTGCGCACCCACCGTAAAGCCGATTTCGGCGCCGACATTGTCCAATTTCTCGGCTATCGCGAACTTGTCGAGGGCCTTCGTGCCGCGGTCGAGCATCATGCCGGAGAGGGTCGGAATCGCTATATTGCCCGATCCCGCCATTGCGTCGCCCGCGGGCAGCACGCCTAAAATAACGACCACATCCTTCACTGTGCTCTGATAGGTAATGAGATCGATGCCGTCGACTTTTGAACGGTGCGCATGATCCTCCATATTTGCCGCCGCGGCGGAGCCGGTCAGCGCAATGAGTGCCACAGCTGCATAGATACGCATCACGAGCCCTTCTCGGTTGTCGGCGGTACCGGAACGAACCAGCCGGTCGTACTCTGATCCACAGCGAAGTATTTCTTGGCCACCCGCTGCACGTCTTTTGCGGTTACTTGTTGGACCCGCTGCGGAAAGCTGACATACAGCGTCCAATCGCCGACTCCGATCCACTCGGCGAGTTCGCTGGCGACGCCGGCGGTGCCGTCGCGCTTATAGGCATCCGCTGCAATGTACTGCTGTTTGACGCGCGCGACTTCGGCTTCGGTCACGCCATCGGTTTTGACCTTGGCGATCTCCGCCAATAGCGCTTTTTCCGCTTGATCGTGGGTCGTTCCCGGTGTCAATGCCGCGTACACCGAATGCAGCGAGAGGTCGCGAAGCAAATCGGTGCCCGCCCCTGCGCTCAAAGCCAGTCCCTGATCGACCAGGGCGCGGTACAGGCGCGCGTTTTTGCCCGAGCTCAAAATGGCGTCAAGCATCTCCAGCGCCGCCTGATCCGCATCCCTTCCGTTCGGCACTTTGTGCGCGACGATTATCGTGCCAAGTTCGCCGGGGCGCCTGACCAGGACCCGCCGCTCGCCGCTCTGCGCCGGTTCCTCGGTGTAAATATCCGGAATGGGCGCCGGCGAATGGGAATACACACCATAGTATTTTTTGATCAAAGCCAACACCGGCTCCGGCTCGATATCGCCGACCACGGTGACCGTGGCGTTGTTCGGCCAGTAGAAGGTGTCGTAGAAGTCGCGCAGCTTGGCGATGGGCACGTGCTCGATGTCGCTTTTCCAGCCGATTACCGGATGGTGGTACGGCAGGGCCACGAAGGCGGCCGCGGTTACCTCCTCCATCAGCACGTTTTCGGGGTCGTTCTTGCCGCGCTCGTATTCATTGCGCACCACCGTCATTTCCGATTGGCGGTCCGCCTCATGCAGCCACAGATGGCGCATGCGATCGGCCTCGATCGCGATATATCCCTCCAGGCTTTCGCGGCCGATGGTTGCGAAATAGTTGGTGCGGTCGAAGGATGTGTTGGCGTTGAATTGCCCGCCCACGCGCTCCAGTAATTGCTTGACGCTGTTGCCCTTTGCGTCATTGAACGCCTCGCTGCCCTTGAACATCATGTGCTCCAGGATATGCGTTGCCCCGGTGGTCCCGGTCACTTCGTTGCGCGATCCCACGCGATAAGTCACTTGGAATGTCACCACCGGTGCGGAATGGTCAGGCACCAGCAACACGCTGAGGCCGTTGCTGTCGAGCTGATATTCGTCGATACCGCCCATGGACTTGATATGGGAAAACCCAGGGTACGCGGCCGCAGGCGCGCTCTCCGCGTGCGCAGCTTGAGCTGTGGCGGCTGGCACGGCCGGGGCCGCTAGAGCGAGCGCCGCTACGCCCGCGAAATACACCACGCGGGCGGTATTGATGACCTTCTCACCCATCCTGACTCCCGGCGTTGATCCGCGAAAACAGCGATTCTAAATGTTTCCGGCGCGTGAGTGGCCACATTCGTCAAGCGGCGAGCGCTTGAATCTCATCTGTCCACACCTTGAACCGCTGCAACGTGTTGGGTCCGAAGGTCATGCACATGGCCACGTCCGCGGCGTCTCGCCCGCGCGCAATCAACACCCGCCCGATGCGCCGCTGATTATTGCGCGGATCGAAGGTATGCCATCCGCCTCCGATGTAGGCCTCCAGCCAACCGGCGAAATCCATGGGCGCGTCCGCTGCCGGTACGCCGATATCGCCCAGATAACCGCTGCAGTAGCGCGCCGGAATATTGAGACATCGGCACAGGGTGATCGCGAGATGTGCATAATCGCGGCACACGCCGGTTCGCTCGTTGAATGTCTCCCACGCCGTTTTGGTGGGGCGCGCACACAGATAGTCGAATGCAACGTGCTCGTGCACGTAGTTGCAGATGGCCTGTACCCGCGACCAGCCGGGCATCACTCCGCCAAATAGCTGCCAGGCGGCGGCGGCTAAATGCTCGGTCTCGCAATAGCGGCTTGGCAGCAAGAATACCAGCGCCTCGTCCGGCAGCGATTCGAGGTTATGCTCAAACGCGTATGGAAAAGCCGGCTCGGCAACACCGCTGTCGCGAATCACTGCATCGGCTGTGAGTTTGAAGCTGCCGGGCGGCGCGACGGCGCGCGTGCACCAATTGCCGTAGCCATCGCGGTACGTCGACAGCGGCACCTTGGGATCAGTGACCAGCGTGTCAGCCGAAACCAAGTCCGGCGCCCGGCTATAATGCACATTCAGATTCAGGATCATCGGCGTGGCTTGCGGAAACTCGTACGCCAATTCAAAGCCGACTCGTATCAACATCGCCATCATCTCCTACGGTGCGATCAGCCTGGTCAGCCCGAGAATCGATCGCGAAAAAGGCACTGGAATATCCAGCAGGCCGGCGATCTCAACGACGGCGCCGAGCTGGGGCGCAAGTTCGAGCGGCCTGCCTGCCTCAAGATCGGTGAGCATCGAGGGTATGAAGTTGCCGAGCCGCTGGGTAATTCCGATGCGCTCTTCCGCGGTGATGGCGATTCGCAAGTCGAGGCGCTCGGCGCATAGCTGCATCTCCTCCATCATACGAACGCAAAGTCCGCGCACCTCCGCACAGCCAAGCAGCCGCGCGGTTCCACAGCGCGTCAGAGCGCTCAAGGGATTCATGTTCATATTTCCCCAGAGTTTCGTCCACACATCCTGCCGAATTCGGTTCGACGCCAGCGCGTTGATGCCCCCCGCGCGAAGCGCCGCCACCACGGAATCGAGCCGTGCCGGCAGATCGCCGCGCGGCGCCGCGCTGGGCGCCCCGAGTAGCAAGCGATCGGCGGCGACCACTTGCACATCTGCCGGCGCAAGTACGCGTGCCGACGCATGCACCACGGAACCCAATATGCGCTCACGCGGAAACGTCCGCTCCTGCGAACCCTCGGGATCGACCGACTCGAGGCGTAGGTTCGCGAGCTCACCGCCGAAATCATGGAAAAACCACCAGGGAATTCCATTGGTGCCGCTGGCGACCACCGTGGCCGGTCCCAGTAAGGGAGTCAATGTCGGCGCCAACTCCGGCAGGGTCTGCGCCTTGACGGTGAGAAATACGTAGTCATGCACACCCAGCTCCAAGGCCGTCCCCGCCCGCGGCCGAGTGACGCGAGTGTCGCCGGCGCAGGAAACGCGTAAGCCCTCCCGTCGCAGGGCGTCCAACGTCGCGCCGCGCGCCAGCATCGACACCGACCATCCGGCGCGATCGAAGGCGTCGGCTAGCCAGGCGCCGATGGCGCCTGCGCCCACGATAACGACCGAAGAACTCATAGCTCAGGACTTTAGCAGCGGGCTAGCCACGGGCGGGCAGTGTATAGGACTATTGGCCCGATCCAAGCGCGCGCGATTGGTGATATCAATTCGATAAAACGTATCTAATTTATTGTATCTATAAGGAAATCAATTGAGCACGGTTCTGACCGACGGCAACTCGCAGCCTTGGGTAGCGCTGTTCGATTTGGATGGAACACTCACCTGGCGCGATACGCTGCTGCCGTTTCTATGGGGCTTCATGCGGCGGCATCCGCACCGAGCTTTAAGCCTCTGGCGGCTTCCCTTCGCGCTCATGAGCTACTGGCAGGATCGCGATCGCGGTGCGCTCAAATCCAGCGTGATCCGCATGGTCATGCGCGGCGCAAGCCGTCAAGTGCTCGAGGCTTGGTCCGAAACCTTTGTCAGCGAGCTCACGCCTAAACACAAATTCCGGCCGCTGGCGCTTGCCATACTGGAAACTCACCGGGCGGCGGGTGATCACCCGGTGCTGCTGTCGGCGAGCCCGGACCTCTATGTCAAGTCCATCGGCCGATTGCTTGGCTTCGAGCGCACTTTGTGCACGGAACTCAAGTGGTGCGGCGACCGGCTCGACGGCCATTTGCAGACTGAAAATCGCCGCGGTGAGGAGAAATCGCGCTGTTTGGCCTGGCTGCGCGAACAGTATCGCGATCTACCCATAATCGCCTATGGCAACTCGGCGTCGGACCTGGACCACATGCGTCATGCCGATCGCGCACTGCTCGTCAACGGCAACAGCGCCGCACGCCGCTTGGCGGCCAAATGGGGTATCGCCGTTTCAAATTGGACCTAAACCGTAGCCAGCGCCGCAGCCTGCAGCGAGCCGTGCAGCTTCAGCAACAGGCTCTCGGTGGTCGACCAGTCGATGCACGGATCGGTAATCGACATGCCGTATTCGAGCTTGCTCAAGTCCGCAGGGATGGACTGACTCCCTGCCTTCAAATGACTTTCGAGCATCAGGCCCACGATCGAACGATTGCCGTCGACTATCTGCGCAACGCAATTTTCCGCGACGTGCGGCTGCAGGCCAGGAACCCGGTTCGAATTGCCATGACTGCAATCAACGACAATGGTTGCCGGCAGTCCGGCCGAAGTCAATTCCCGTTCCGCCACCGCAATGCTCACTGCGTCGTAGTTGACTCGCCCGCCGCCGCCGCGCAGCACGATATGCGCGTGTGGATTGCCTCGGGTCCGAAACACCGCCGACTGTCCCTGCTGAGTGATGCCGAGAAAATGATGCGGATGCCTGACCGACTGCAGAGCGTTGATCGAGGCGGCCAGTCCGCCATCGGTTCCATTCTTGAAGCCCACGGGAGTCGACAAGCCGCTCGCCATTTCGCGGTGCGTTTGCGATTCGGTGGTCCGGGCGCCGATTGCCGTCCACGTGATGAGCTCGGAAAGGTACTGCGGCATGATCGGGTCGAGCGCTTCGGTACCCGCGGGAAGCCCCAGTTCAGCGATGTACAGCAATAACTCTCGGGCCAGCAATATGCCCTTTTCAATGTGGAACGAATCGTCCAGATCCGGATCGTTGATCAATCCTTTCCAACCCACGGTGGTGCGCGGCTTCTCGAAGTACACGCGCATGATCAGCACCATCGTGGCTTCGACCCGGGACGCCAATTCCTTGAGTCGATTCGCATACTCGCGGGCGGCAGCAACATCGTGAATGGAACAAGGCCCCACGACCACGAACAGGCGGCGGTCGCGGCGCTCCAATATGGCTCTGACGATTTCGCGAAATTTGAAGACCGTTTCAGCCGCTCGGCTGGTCAGCGGCAGGCGCCGTTTGACCTCCTCGGGCGTCGCCAACAGTTCGCTGGACACCACATTGACGTTTTGCAGTTGTTCTAGAATATTTGCCACGTTTGGCCTACATGGACGTGCGTATGGTCCAAAGCTCAGGAAAGAACTTCAGTTCCAGCGCTTTGGTTAAGTAGGACACGCCGCCGGTGCCGCCGGTGCCGCGCTTGTTGCCGATAATGCGCTCGACGGTTTTCACATGGGCAAATCGCCATAATTGGAACTTATAATCCAGGTCGACCAGGCGTTCCGCCAGCTCATACAAGTCCCACTCCTTGACCGAGTTGTGGTACACGCTGAGCCAGGCCGCCGCGACCTGCTTGCTGGCCTGGTACGGCTGAGTGAAATCGCGGTCGATGGCCCCCGCCGGCACGTCCAATCCGCGCCGGCTCAACAGGCGCAGCACCTCATCATAGAGGCTGGGAGCGCGCAGCGCCCGCTCGAGCAGCTCGTGGACTTCCTTGTCGGCGCGGAACACCTTGATGGTGTCGGCATTCTTGTTGCCTATCAGGAACTCCAACAGACGATATTGGGGCGACTGAAATCCCGAGGATTTGCCCAGGGTATTGCGAAACGCCGAATAATCGTACGGTGTGATCGTCGCCAGCACATCCCATGACTGCAATAACTGCTGCTGGATGGTGGAAACGCGCGCCAGCATCTTGAATGTCGGTCCAAGATCGTCGCGGCGCACGCAATCCACGGTGGCGTTGAGTTCATGCAGGCACAATTTCATCCACAATTCCGAGACCTGATGGATGACGATAAACAGCATCTCATCGTGCTGGTAGGACAACGGATGCTGTGCATTGAGCAATTTGTCGAGATTCAGGTACTGCGAATAGCTTGGCGATTCGCCGAGGTCCCAATGCACCTGCTCGTCGCTCAAATCCACGAATGGCTTGACGCTCAAATCCACGAATGGCTTGATCTGCGGAGTTGTGCGCTTCATTGGTCAGCTCTTGAACACCCAGCCGGGTACCGTGCGCCAGCCGGCCAGCAATTCGCGATCGAGACGACGATAATCCGGCTCGAGTTTTTCGACCAAGCGCCAGAAATTTGCCGAGTGATTCATGTGTTTGGTGTGCGCAAGTTCATGGACGAACAGATAACGTACGACCGCCGGGCGCAAAAACACCAAGGAGCAGTTCAAGCTCACCGTACCGCGCGTCGAACAGCTTCCCCAGCGCGTTCGCTGGCATCGAATACTGACCCGCGATACCGGATATTTGAGATCAGCCGCCAATTCCAGCAGCCGCGGCGTCAACCGCTCTTCGGCAGCGCCTTTCAGCCAGCCTTGCAACAAGCGGCGCGCGGCCGATTCATCCGGTGCCTGCACCGCGATTCCGCTGGAGTGCCGCTCAAGCCCGGGCGCTGCGCCGCGGCGCCAATCCACGCCCAAATGCTCGCCTGTGTAAGCGAACTCAATGGCGCGCGGCACCGGCTCGCTGGGGGCGACGAAGCAACGCATCGCGGCGACCTTGCGATCGATCCACGGGGTGAAGCGCTGTACGAAATCGCGCACCGCATGGGCGTTCACACCGACCGGGACTACGATTTCCACGCGTCCCCCGACATGCACCCGCGCCGTGAGCCGGCGTGCACGCGGACTAACCCGAACTGCGAATGGATCGCTGGAGCCGCGCGTCTCGAACAGCGATAACTGCGTGCCTTGTGGCTTCATCGCGCCGGATGATACCAGGTTCACTTCGCCAATAGCGCAAGCTGACGCTGCGCCGCTTTGTAGTCCGGAGCGGCGAGCAGAGATTTTTCAAGCCAATTGCGGGCGCCGAAATGATCGCCGCGCATCTGCAGCTCATGACCCAGAGCCAGGTACGCCTCCGCGTCTCCCCAGCCGGGCGTGTCGATGCTGGTGCTCGGAGACTCATCGAACAAGTGCGCAGCCAGCTGCAACTCAGTGAATGCATGTTGTCTCTCGGCCGGGCCGGGCTTCGCGCCGCGCAAATCCTGCATCGCCAGCACCAGCACGACGCGCGGATTGCGAGGCGCCAGCTTAAAGGCGGCCTTCAGGCGCTCCGCCGCGCGCGATCGCAGCAGCACGGATTCGAGCGACTTTAGATCGGCAAGCTCCGCATAGCAGGCGGACTGGAGCGCCAGCGCCTCCACCGATTTGCCGTCCTTGTCGAGCAGCGGCTTCAGTTCGTCGATGCAGTCGGAAAACGCCGCTGCCGCAGCGCGGCTATGCCGTTGGCGCGACAGTTCGCCAAAACGATACTGCGCGTGCGCCAAGTGGTAGCGCACGGCGGCGCCGGCGCCATCGTTCTCGACCTGATTGGTCAGATTCTGAATTAGATTTGCGAGGCTGTTGCCGTCCTCTGTCTGATAGGCATAGAGAATTTGCGCCTGGATATCCCCGCCTTCCTGCGCCACGGCCGCTGCGGCCGCGAGCAGCAGCGCGGTTGACAGAATCCTACTTGCGATGAACATCTTGTTTCCCTACCTCCTTCAGCGCCGGCGCCTGCGCTTAGAATGGCAAGCGAAGATAGCACAATGAGGTTTTTCACCCTTGCTGGATCTGGTCGATATTGGTTCAAACCTTGCGCATGACAGTTTCGCAAAGGATCGTGACACGGTCATGGCGCGCGCCGCGCAAGCGGGCGTACGCCGTCAAATCGTTACCGGCGCGGACCTGACCAGTTCGAGGCAGGCCGCGGCGTTGGCGGCTCTGCATCCGGCTCGGCTGTGGAGTACGGCCGGCGTCCACCCCCATCATGCGCAAAGCTTCGTGGCGCCGCAGCGCACGGAATTGCGCGACTTATTGCGGATGAATCCTGTGGTTGCAGTGGGCGAATGCGGTCTGGACTATTTTCGCAACTTCTCGACCCCGGCGGCGCAGCGCGCGGCTTTCATCACGCAGTTGGAAATCGCCGCCGAGCTGGGCAAGCCGGTGTTCCTCCATCAACGCGACGCGCACGGCGATTTTAGCGCCATCCTCGAGGATTTTCGCGGCAAACTCAGCGGCGGCGTGGCCCATTGCTTTACCGGAGGCGTCCGCGAGTTGGAGGAGTACCTAGCCCTGGGGCTGCACATCGGAATCACGGGCTGGGTTTGCGATGAACGTCGCGGCCTGGCGCTCCGGGGCGCAGTGGCGCGGATTCCTGCCGATAGGCTGCTGCTGGAGACCGATGCACCCTATCTTTTGCCGCGCGATCTTGATCCGAAACCGCAATCGCGGCGCAATGAGCCGGGTTTTCTGCCGCACATTGCGCGCGTAGTAGCGGATCTGCGCGGCGAGAGCTTGGAGAGGGTGGGCGAGGTAACCACGCACAATGCCGTTGCGCTCTTTGCGCTTACAGATTCGTGAACAGGTGCGGGCTGGGCCGCAGCTGCGCAACCAGTCCACTCCAGGCTTCCGCATGCGGATTATACGGGGGGGACCTCTTATTACCGCGTTCCAGCGCCGGGAATTCCACTTCGATGCCGTCGAGCATCAACACCCACTTCGGAATACCCTTGGTGAATCTGCCGACGTTGGAGAACAACAGCCGTCCTTCCACCGGCACGTCGCCGACGAGAGCCTTGACGGCGGCGATTCGGTCGTACAGCGCCGGCTGCGGATTATCGAAGGTATAGCGATGGCCGCGGCCCATCACCGTCCAGTCGCTCATTTGGTCGCCGCCGAAGATCAGACCCGCCACCCGACGCGTGTCGAGCACCAAGACTCCGCGCGGAGTCAGCAGCAAGTGGTCAATGTGGATGAAGCCGCCCATCCCGTCCGGCACCAGCACCTGGTGCGCCGCCGCGAAGGCAATGCGCTCCAAGCGCGCCAACAACGACCGGCGCCGCGAGCGGCGCCGGTAAGCGCGCACGCTGAAGAAACCGGCCACTAGCAAAAATAGAAAAGCCGCGCCGATCCCAATCCATTGCGGATCGATTTCAGTGCTGATCATTATAGAACTGCAGCCAGGGCCTCAAGTGTCGGCGGCAAATCGACGCAGCGCCGCGGCAAGCTGAGCAGCCGGGCGAGACTTTCCGGAACGGCCACCGGCTTTCGGACAATGGGTTCCACAATATCGTTGAACTTCGCCGGATGGGCGGTCGCAACCAATACCCAGGGTTGATCGCGCCGCTGCGCCGCGCTCAGGCGGCCGTAGACTTCCGCCGCGGTGGCGGTGTGCGGGCACCATTCGCGTCCGTACTGCATGAAGTCCCCTCCAATACGAGTGCGAATTGTAGCGTCATCGACGCTGTCCGCGCTCAATTGTTCGCGTATTGCGTCGATGGTCGGATACTGCGCACGGATGCGCTCCATGTTGCTGGGGTTGCCGACATCCATCGCGGAGGCCAGCGTCGGGATGCTGGGGCGCGGCTGCCAGCGGCCGGATTGCAAAAAATCCGGAACCGTCCGATTGATGTTATGCGCCAAGATAATGCGCGAAATGGGCAAGCCGGCTGCACGCGCCCAGACGGCCGCCAGCGCGTTGCCCAGATTGCCTGCCGGAATGATGTAGGACGGATTCATCCCGGTACGCCGCGCAATTTCCAGACTGGAAGCAATGTAGTAAACCATCTGCGGCAGCAGACGGCCTATATTGATGCTGTTGGCGGAGCTGAACCGATGGCGCTGGCTCAGGGCCGGATCGCGGAACGCATCCTTGACCAATCTCTGGCAGTCATCAAATGTGCCGTCGATACGCAGCGACAGCACATTATCCCCCCAACAAGTCAGTTGCTGCTCCTGCCGCGGACTCACCAAGCCTTTCGGGTACAAAATGACCACCCGTGCCCAGGAACGGCGATGGAAAGCTGCCGCCACCGCGCCTCCGGTATCGCCCGACGTCGCCACCAATATAGTCAGCGGCTGCCCGCGCGCGCCGGGTTCAAGCCGCTGCAGGCTCTGCGCCAGAAATTGCGCCCCGAAGTCCTTGAAGGCAGCGGTTGGGCCGTGGAAAAGCTCGAGGGCGAACAAGGGGTCGCGGCAGGCTTCAACCTGCGTCGTCGGGGCAGCTATATTCAGCGCGGCATCGGCAATTTCGCCCAGCAGCGGCTGCAATCGGTCGCCGTCGAAGAATGCCGCCAAACTCAACCGTGCGATTTGCGGCAACTGCGCGTTTTGCGGCAACTGCGCGATTTGCGGCAACTTCGCGCCGACGGCGTATTCACCCGCATCGATCCTCGGCAGCCGAGTCGGGACGTACAAGCCGCCGTCCGGCGCCAGCCCTTGCTCGATGGCTTGGCTTAAGCTCACCGGCGGTGCGCTGCCGCGCGAGCTTGCGAACCTCATCTCCGTCATCAGGCCTTCACCACCCGGGCGCCATAATTCTCCATCGTGGAAACCCACGAGTCCGACTGCAAGTCGTGCAGGGCAAATGCCGCCACCATGGCGCCGCGCACCGCCTCGGCGTGCTGGATTTCAGACCAAGCGAACACCGTCGGTCCAGCACCGGAGATCGAGCAGCCCAGCGCGCCGGCCGACATGGCGCCGCGCTGCACATCCTTGAATCCCGGGATCATCGATTGCCGTTGCGGTTCTATGATCACATCATTGAATGAGTCGCGGATCATGTCCAAATCATTCGAATAGCAACCGCTGATGAATCCCGCCAGATTCGCGCTCTGCCAGACATAGTCAGAACGGCTGACATTGCTTTTCAGTATCGCGCGCGCCTCGCGAGTGCCCAAGTACATATGCGGGTGCACCAGCACGCAGCGCAGCGAGGGCGGTACGGGAATCTGCTTCACACGAGGAGTATCGATACCTACGGTGAGCGTCAGGCCGCCGAACAAGCAAGGCGCGATATTGTCGATATGCGCGGTGCCGCTCGCGACTATCTCGCCTTCCATCGCAAATTTGAGCAACTGCAGCCGCGGCGCGGGACTTTGCAGCAATGCGTTTGCAGCGACCACTGCGGCAACCGCGGAAGCCGCCGATCCGCCCAAACCGGACCCCAACGGAATGCCTTTCTCGATATCCATTTCGAATCCAAAGGCCGGCGCAAGGGCCTCGCGCATGGCTTGAACGGCTCGGCCCGCGGTATTGTTTTGCGGCTCAACCGGCAGATCCCCCGCCACGCCGGTGATCGAGCGAATTCGCACCACGGGCTCCTCGATGCGGCGTATGCGCACGAGGTCGCCGACAACATCTACCGTATGTCCCAAAATATCGAAGCCAATGCCGACATTGGCAACGGTGGCCGGCGCGAAGGCGGTGACGTCGGTGAGCACTTCTGTCCTCGCTGAATTACTTCAAAGATGAGCGCCCAAATAGACGGATAAGCGCAAAAGATCCGAAAATACGCCCGCTGCCGTCACTTCGGGGCCCGCTCCGGGACCTTGCACGATCAGCGGATTGTCGCAATACCGGCGCGTCGCGAAGCGCACGACATTGTCGGTCAGTGCGATATTGGCAAACGAATGCTGCGTGCTCAGGCGCATCAGCCCGACGGTCGCATTGCCGCCGGCATCGATCCGGCCTACATAACGCAGCACATGATTTTGATTTCGCGCGGCGAGCAGCGCCGCCGCCATCGACGCATCGGTCTCAGGCAGGCGCTCCATAAACTCGTCCACGCTGCATTTTACCAGCGCGTCGGGCACCAACCCCTCAACTTGAACATCCGACATTTCCAATGTGAGCCCCATTTCCCGGCCGAGTATGATGAGCTTGCGCGCCACATCCAAACCCGACAGATCGTCGCGCGGATCCGGCTCTGTATATCCCCTCGCCCTGGCGGCGCGCACTATCGAGGAGAAGGTGTCGCTGCCGTCGAACACGTTGAACAAATATGCCAGGGTTCCGGAAAAAATTCCCTCGATCTGCGTGATGTCATCGCCGGTCTCGCGCAGGTCGCGCAGCGTTTGAATGATCGGCAGTCCGGCCCCGACCGTGGCTTCGTACAGGTAGTGCGTGCCCGTCGCCCGTTTCGCATCTTGCAGCGATCGATAGTACGGCATGGAACCGCTGTTGGCTTTCTTATTGGGCGTGACGATGTGAATGCCGCGCATCAGCCAGTCGTGGTACTCATCCGCCACTTGCGCGCTGGCCGTGCAGTCGATTACCACGGTGTGCGGCACGTAATCCGTTTGCACGTGGTTGATGAACTTTTCCAAGTCAAGCGGTTCGCCGGCTGCGGCCCATCGTTCCGCCCACCGGCCAAGATCCAGCGCCGTATCCTCGAGCAGCATGCGGGTCGAGCTGGCGATTCCGCGAATGCGCAGATCCAGATTGAGCGCCCGCAAGCGCTCGATCTGGGTGGCCAACTGCGCCAGCAATGCGCGGCCGACCGTACCGGGACCGATCAACCCGATCGAAAGCGTGTTAGGCGACAAGTAAAAAGCCGCGTGTACGGCGCGCAGCGCTTTGGCGGCGGCCTTGCCCCCCACCACCACGGAGATGTTGCGTTCCGAGGCCCCCTGAGCAATCGCCCGCACGCTGATGGCCGCGTCGCCCAGCGAATTGAATACTTTCGCGGCGACCCCGTGCGAGCCGGCCATTCCGTCGCCGACCACGGCGAGAATGCTCATCCCCAACGACACTTCGACATGCTGAATTTGGCCGTCGCGCAACTCCGCATCGAACGCCCGCCGCACCGCCTCCTCGGCGCGCACCGCCTGTGCTTCGGGAATCGCGAAACAGATGGAGTGCTCCGAGCTGCCCTGCGAGATCAAGATCACCGAGATCCCGGAGTCGCGCAGCGCGCCGAACAAGCGGTGCGCGGTGCCCGGCACGCCGATCATGCCGGCGCCCTCGAGATTCACGAGCGCCACGGGGTCGATTGTCGTTATGCCCTTGACTTTCAGCGCCGAGATGGGATGCGCACAAATCAGAGTGCCGCGCTTTTCCGGCGCGAAAGTGTTGCGGATGAATATGGGAATGTCGCGCGCCACGGCCGGTTCCATGGTCTGCGGATGGATGACCTTCGCGCCGAAGTAGGCAAGTTCCATCGCCTCGTTGTACGAAAGTTGATCGATGACCTGCGCGTCCGGCACCAGGCGCGGATCGGCCGACAGCACGCCGTCGACATCGGTCCATATGATGATTTCCGCAGCATCGAGCAGCGCTCCGAAAATGGAGCCTGAAAAATCGCTGCCGTTGCGGCCCAGAGTGGTCTGATTGCCCTTGGTGGACGAGGCGATGAAGCCGGTAACGACCAGCCGCCCCGTAAACCGGGGCGGAATCAACCTGTGAAGATTCGTTTCGCTCACCGTCCACTGCACCGCCGGACCCAAGGATCCCCATTCGACGACGATGACCTCGCGGGCATCCACCCAAAGCACATCGCCATTGATGCGCGCTCGCTCGCGCAACAACGGCACGAACAGCCGGGTGGACCATATTTCGCCGTAGCCGGCAATCACGTCGCGCATGGAATAGGTTGATGAGCGGATGAGGCGCACGGTCTGCAGCATGCCGGCAATGTCCTGGCAATCGTGCTCGAGCTGCACGGCGTAAGCCGCGCACGCTGCCTTTGAGACCAGTGCGGCCGCCAGATCCTTGTGGCGATTTTTCAGCGCCTCGATCGCCGCTGCGAAATCGCCGTCACGCCGTTCCGCCAAGCTGACCAAGCCGAGCAGCGCGTCCGTGACGCCGCGGCAGGCGGACAACACGATGGCCTCGCGCGGATTCGAAGCGGCCTCGACGATGGCGGCGACGCGCCGGAAACAGTCGGCGTCGGCGACGCTCGAGCCGCCAAATTTCTGTACGATCCACTTATCCATGCGCGTTCTACGGTCTGCTGCGCCTCGAACTTGAAGACGCTTTGCCGGACTTCGGCAATCCGGTGTGCTGCGTGCGGAACGGCCGGGCAGGTGCCGCGCGCGAGGCTCCTCGCTGCAGACCCGCAACGGGCTGGTAGGCTGGAATCAAGTGCTGTTTGCCATTGCCGATCAGATCGGCGCGCCGCATGCGCTTGAGCGCCTCGCGCAGGATGGGCCAGTTTTCGGGGTCGTGGTAGCGCAAAAACGCCTTGTGCAGGCGCCGCACCTTGACGCCCTTGGGTATGACCACCTCTTCGCTCGCGCGAGTGATGCGTCGCAACGGATTTTTGCCGGAGTGATACATCGCGGTGGCGGTCGCCATTGGCGAAGGCAAAAACGCCTGCACTTGATCGGCCCGAAAGCCATTTTTTTTCAGCCACAGCGCGAGCTCGAGCATATCCGCATCGCGCGTGCCCGGGTGGGCGGCGATAAAATACGGAACCAGATATTGTTCCTTGCCTGCCTGTTTCGAATATTTGTCGAACAGCTCTTTGAATCTGTAATACGCGCCGACACCCGGCTTCATCATTTTGGACAGCGGGCCCTCGCCGATGGCTTCGGGCGCGATTTTCAAATAGCCGCCCGTATGGTGGGTGGCAAGCTCCTTGACGTACTCCGGCGATTCGATGGCCAAATCGTAGCGAACACCCGATGCGATCAACACCTTCTTGACGCCCGGCAGCGCCCGCGCGCGCCGGTACAAATTGATGAGCGGTGCGTGATCGGTTTTCAGATTGGAGCATATGCCGGGGAACACACAGGAAGGGCGCCGGCAGGCGGACTCGATCTCGGCGCTCTTGCAATGCAGCCGATACATGTTCGCGGTCGGGCCGCCGAGATCCGAGATGACGCCGGTGAAGCCCGCCACCCGGTCGCGTATGGTTTCGATTTCGCGAATGACCGAGTCTTCCGAACGACTCTGGATGATTCGCCCCTCATGCTCGGTGATCGAACAGAAAGTGCAGCCGCCGAAGCAACCGCGCTGAATCGAGACCGAGAATCGAATCATCTGATAGGCGGGAATCTTTGCATTTCCATAAGCAGGATGCGGACGGCGTGCGTACGGCAATTCATAGATGGCATCCATGTCCGGCGTGCCCAAGGGTATGGGCGGCGGATTCAGCCACAGCTCCTGAGTGCCGTGCCGCTGCACCAGGGCGCGTGCATTTCCCGGATTCGATTCCAAATGCAATATGCGCGATGCATGCGCATACAACACGGGATCCTGACTGACTTGTTCGAAGGACGGCATGCGGATGACGCTGCGCTCGCGCTGTGCATTCGGCACTTTGCGGTAAAACCTGACCACTGTTTCCGCTGGCGCGGCCGAGGATCCTGCCGATGACGCAGGCGGCACAGAGGCGCTCTTGCGCTCCTCTTCGCTGGCGTAGGGGTTGATCGGCGGATTCAACGCACCGGGTGTGTCCACTTCGCTCGAGTCTATTTCCACCCAGCCTGCGGGCATGCCGCGGCGCAGGTACGCCGTACCGCGCAAATCGGTGATATCGCCGATCGAGGCACCCTCATCCAGCCGCCGTGCGATCTCGCCAATCTGGCGTTCCGCGTTGCCGTAAACCAGAAGATCCGCCTTCGCGTCCACCAATACGGAGCGGCGCAGCTGCTCCGACCAGTAGTCAAAATGCGCAATTCGCCGCAGGCTGGCTTCGATGCCGCCGATGACGATGGGAATTCCTTTGTAGCATTCGCGAATGCGCTGCGAGTACACAATGATGCAGCGATCCGGACGCCTGCCGCCCAACCCTCCCGGCGTGTACGCATCATCGCTGCGCACGCGCCGTTCCGAGGTGTAGCGATTCACCATCGAATCCATGTTGCCGCCGGTCACGCCGAAGAACAGGCGCGGCGCGCCGAGAACTTGAAAGCTTGCAGCGCTTTGCCAATCCGGCTGCGCAATGATGCCGACCTTGAAGCCCTGCGCCTCCAGCACCCGGCCGATGATGGCCATGCCGAAGCTGGGATGATCGACGTACGCATCGCCGGTAACGATGATGATGTCGCATTGCTGCCAGCCGAGCGCCGCCATCTCCGCGCGCGAAGTCGGCAGAAATGCCGCCGGTGGAACACCGGCGGCACGAGAATTATTGCTGGAAAACAATGAGCTGGCGCTTTGCACGCCCGCGATTAGATCTGATTGCGGTGCTTTAGTACAACAAATCCGTTCACCCTAAGTCGATGGGTATATAGATTTGATTGTCCTCGCGCTGAATCAACAACGCGACGTTGCGCCCTGCCCGGGCAACTTCGCGCTTCAGGTCGGCCACGGTGGCTACGCCCGCGCCATTCACGCCCAACACGACGTCTCCGGCTTGCAAACCGGCGGCCAGCGCCGGCCCGCTGACCTCTTCGACGACCAGCCGGCCCTTGGTATGCAGCTCTTTCTGCTCGTTGGGCTGCAGCGGACGCACCGCCAGGCCCAATTTGCCGCCGCCATCCTCGCCTGCACTGCGCGAAGCCTGTGTCGGCGAGTCCTCCAGCATGACCGTCTTGACCGTGACTTCGGTGGCCTTCTTGTCGTGCCAGACGCCCAAATGCGCCTGGCTGCCCGGCGGCAGCGCGGAAATCACCGCCGGCAAATCATAGGAATGATCGATATTGGCCCCGTTGACGCTGGTGATCACATCGCCCGGCTTGAGGCCGGCCTGATCGCCGGGACTCTTCGGCTCAACCGTGCTGACCAGCGCGCCGTGCGGAATGGACAAGCCAAAGCTTTGCGCCAGTTGCTGATTGATGTCCTGCACAGAGACGCCTATGCGGCTGCGGGCCACCTTGCCGGTCTTGAGCAGTTGGTCCTTGACGGCCAGGGCTAAATTGATGGGCACGGCGAATGACATACCCATGTATCCGCCGGTGCGGCTGTAAATCTGGGCATTGATGCCCACGACTTGCCCGTCGATGTTGAACAGCGGGCCGCCGGAATTGCCCGGATTCACGGCCGCATCGGTCTGAATGTAAGGCACATAGGACTGTCCGTTATCGTCGGGCAGCGGACGGCCCGTGGCGCTGATGACGCCGGCGGTCACGCTGTTCTCGAATCCAAAAGGCGAGCCGATTGCGATCGCCCATTGGCCCGGCCGTAAGCGCGCGGAATCACCGAAATGCACGCTCGGCAAATTAGCGGCGGGAATCTTGATCAGCGCCACGTCGCTGCGCTTGTCCACGCCGATAACCTTGGCGGCAAACTCGCGCCGATCGGTGAGTTTGACCGTCACCTCGGATGCGTCCGCGACCACGTGCGCATTGGTGAGCACGTAGCCGTCCGGGCTGATGATGAACCCCGAACCGATGCCCTTGCTCGGCGGCATGCGCTCGGGACTCGGTATTTGATAGCGATGGAAAAACTGCGACAGCGGATCGTCGCCATCGCCCGGGATGCCGGGAACGACTCCCTTCTGCACCTTCTCGGTCACGCTGATATTGACCACTGCGGCGCCGTTTTCCGCCACCAAGCCGGAAAAATCCGGCAGTCCGGTCACCCGTCCCGGCGCAGCGCTCGCCGGCGCGGCCGGAGCGATCGCCGAGGACGCTTGAGCCAACTGTACGGCTTGACCTGCACCATCGGCATTCGATCGCTGATGAGCGACAGCCATCACAAAGATGCCTGCAACCACCGCGAGCGACCAAGTTCTGATGCTTCCCATTGAAATATGCCCTCTCCTGGCGAAAAACTACCGAAATCAGATGACTGACCCCAAGTTGGGGAGTTGGTTTCAATTTTCCAGGTTTAGCGCGCTAATAATCAAGGTGTAGCCGCTCTGAGGGCCCCGAAATGTGAAATCCCCACGGGTATCCAAGGTACCGCAGCGGCTACCCTAAAGCTTCTTAAGGTTCCAGATATACCTCTATGGCGGATGCAGGTCCAATCCTGGTGGTGGTGGGGGGCGAAACCAAGCGCCTGCAATGGCTTACCCATCATGTCACGAGCCAGTGGCCGAACGCCCAGGTCACCACCCTGCGCGCCGGCGAATCCGCGACGCTCAGCCGCCTGATCTCGGAACGCACCCCGGATGCCGTCATCCTCCAGGCCGACTTTGCCAATGAGCAGCTGGCAGGCGCCGTGCTCGGCAACATGACCCAGCTGCTGCGCATGCAGCCGGCGCTGTACTGCATTTTGCTCGCCGAAAACGGCAACGAAATGTCCGCGGTGCGTGCGCTCAAAAATGGTGCGAAGGATTACCTGCCCCTGGCCCAAATATCGCGCGACCAACTGCTCGGCGCAGTCGGGGAAGCTTGCGCCAAACGGCGCATCGCCGCGCAAGCCGCCGCCATGCTGGCGGACAGCGAAAACTCCACCATCATGGAAGTACCCGGCTATTCCATCGTCAAAGAGATTGCTACCAGCAACTTCTCATCGGTATTCCTGGCGCGCAGCGATCGCCTGCGCCGCAACGTGGTGTTGAAAGTGATGAACCGCGGTGAATCGGAGCGGGAATTGGGCGATGCCGAACGATTCCAGCGCGAGTACGAGATCATTTCCAGCATCACGCATCGCGCCATCGCCGAGATTTATGATTTTGGATCGCTGCCGCGGCATTTGTACCTGGCGATGGAATACTTTCCTTGCGGCGATCTGCGCGATCGTCTGCGCAATCCATTGAGCGTGGATGAGAGCCTGTACTACCTGCGCGCCATCGCCGAAGCGTTGCGCGTCATTCATGTGTTCGGAATATTGCATCGCGATCTGAAGCCCGCCAATGTGATGCTGCGCGAAGATAATTCTCCGGTGCTCATCGACTTCGGTCTGGCGCGCCGCTCGCTCGATGAAGTAAGCAGCACCGGCGTCGGTCAAGTGCTCGGATCGCCGTACTACATCAGCCCGGAACAGGCGCAAGGCCAGCGCGTCGATGCGCGCACCGATCTTTACAGTCTGGGAGTCATGTTTTACGAAATGCTGACCGGCCAGAGGCCCTACGCAGGCCGCAGCGCGGTAGCCATCATGTCGCAACACACGAGTTCGCCGGTGCCGTCCTTGCCCGAACCCACGGCGATGCAGCAGCCGCTGCTCGATCGTCTCATGGCGAAGCAGCAAAGCGCCCGCTATGCGTCCGCCGACGAGTTGCTGGCGGACTTGGGGCCCCTGGTGGCCGCCGTTGCATAAAACGTGACGTGCGTCACAGACCACTTGGATTGGCGCAGCATAAGTAAACCGCGCCTCTAGGCTGTGACTCCCATCATGCCTGGCCCGCCCGACGTTTGGCAGGCTGTCAAGTCAAGGCCATGTTCATCACCACCAAGCGTCATGAGCGAGAAAAACAGCAACTGATCAGCGCAAGCAATCGGCTGACCGAGGCAATTCTCAAGACCAGTTCGCTCGGCCTCTTTCTGCTCGATTCCAAAGGCAAGATTCAACCGCCGGTATCGGGCTGCCTCGGTACTTTGTTTCGGCGCCAGGACTTCGCGAATCTAAATTTTGAAAAGCTGATCGGGCCGCTCGTTTCCGCCAAGACATTGAGCACGGCCCGGACCTATGTGGCGCAGCTGCTCGATCTGGCCTGCGGCGCGAGCGCGCAAGCCAATCCGCTTCAGGATGTGGAAGTCCGCCTGCCCCGGACGGACGGCAGTCTCGAGACCGTGCACTACTGCTTTGAATTCAGCGCAGTGGAAACTCCGAACGAACCCCGCGTCTGGGTGGTGCGGGTGACCGATATCACCGGGCGCGAGCAGCTGCATCGCGAACTCGTGGATTTACGCGTGCAGGTTCAGACCCAGGGCGAGATTCTGCGCAGCGTGCTGCAGGCGGGAGGCGCGCGCTTCGGCGCGTTCCTGCAACGAACCGATGCTTCGATGAAAACCATCAACGGCGTGTTGAAAAAACCGGCGCGCGAAGCCGGCGCATTTCGCAGCAAGCTCGAGGAAACCTTGGAGGAGGTCGATCGAATACGGCGCGACGCGGCGGCGCTGCAGCTCACCGGGTTGCAAACGGCGGCCCGCGATTTCGAAGATGCCTTGCAGGAATTACGCAGCCGCGAGGCCTTGAGCGGCAGTGATTTTCTGCCGCTTGCCGTCAAGCTCGATGCCTTGTTCGGCCAATTCACTTTGCTGCGATCCCTCACATCGCAAGCCAGCCCGGCCCGCGAGGCCGAGCCCACGGCGCCCGAGGCGCGCGTCACCGAGAACGGCACTCAAGTCATCGAGGCCCCGAAGTTCACCGCCGAGATGACGCAAATCGGGCACAGCACGTCCCAAGCGCAACGCATGGCGCCGGTGGGCAGCCTGGAGGGCACGCTCGCGACCTTGACCGACTTGGTCGCACAGGAGAATCACAAGACTGTGGTGCTCGATTGCAGCGGATTGCAATTGGTGCCCGCGCGCTATCAGGCGACCATCAAGAATGTGGCCATTCAGCTCATTCGCAACGCGGTCGTGCACGGCGTAGAGCCTTCCGCCGAGCGCGAAGGCGCCGGCAAACCGGCTGCGGGGGCACTGCGCCTCGAATTCAAAATTGCACCCGGAAGCGGCTTTGAATTACTGTTTCAAGACGATGGGCGCGGCCTTGATCCCGCTACAGTCCGTCTCACCGCGGTCGCCAAAGGCCTGCTGACCGAGGAAGAAGCCAATCGCATGCGCGATCGGCAGGTCATCAAGATGATCTTCAAGTCCGGCTTTACTACCATGGCCGATGTGCCGGGTGAGCCCAAGCACGGCAGCGGTATGTCGCTGGTTCGACGCTATGTGCACGAAGCCGGCGGCAAGATCGCGCTCGCCAGCCAAACCGGCCGCCAGACCCGCTTCAAAGTCACGCTGCCGGCGCTCCCGGCTGGCGCCTCCACGGCTACCGACCCGGCGCCTGCCGACGCTCAGGTCGCCTGATTTAGACAGGTCGCCTGATTCAGACCGGCTCCTCCCCCTCGAGCGCCGAGAGCTCCACCAGTACGGCGCCTGCCTGCACCCGGTCCGCCAAACCAAACGCAATCCGCGCCACCACGCCAGCGTAGGGTGCGGTCAGGGTGTGCTCCATTTTCATCGCTTCAACGGTGACCAAGGGCGCGCCGCGGGCGACTTTCTGGCCGTTCGCAACGTGCACGGCCACGATGGTGCCCGGCAGCGGCGTGAGCAAGGATCCCTGTTCCGCGCCGGCGGCGACCTGCAGCGCTTGCTCGGTGTTGGTTAAACGCAGCGTCACGTGCCTGCCGCGGCGAAACAAATGCAACTGCGGGTCGGCATCGATCGCGCGAACACCCAGCACCTGACCATTGCATTCCACGCGCAGCGATTGTGTGCCGCGTTCAAGCACGCGCATGGAAAACTCCTCGCGCCCCAGATAGGCAACATATTTATCCGGCGCCGACAGCTCGATGCGCACACTGCGTTGCGCAAAAGTCCACGTTGTGCTCGCGGGCCCCGCCAACCGCCAGCCGCGGCTGTCCTCCCACAGCGCGTTGCTCCCCGATTGGCGCGTCGCGTACCACGCCGCGGCCAATGCCATGTCAAGCGCGGCAGGATCAGGCTCGCCAAACCGCAATCGCGATTGCCGAACGGCCAGAAAATCGGTGCCCACCGCCCCGCGCCCGAACTCATCATCGGCGAGCACACTGGCCAGCAGCGCCCGATTCGTCGCCACTCCGACGATCTCGATTTCATCGAGCGCGCCGCGCAAAAGATCAATCGCGGCGGCGCGCGATTCCCCGTGCGCGATGACTTTGCCGAGCATGGGGTCGTAATACGTCGACACTTGATCGCCGGCATCCACGCCCGCGTCCAGCCGCAGGCCCGCTGCGAGGTTCGGCCAGTGCAGGTGCGAGATCGCGCCGACACTTGGCAAATAGCCTCGTGCCGGATCCTCGGCGTACAAACGCGCCTCGATGGCGAAGCCTTGCTGGGCGATTTCTGATTGCCGCTGCGGCAAGCCGGCACCTTGCGCAACACTCAGCTGCCACTCCACCAGATCGATGCCGGTGATGAACTCCGTCACCGGGTGTTCCACCTGCAAACGGGTATTCATCTCCATGAAGTAGAAATTTTGGCTCTCGTCCACCAGGAATTCGATGGTTCCCGCGCCGATGTAACCGACGGCGCGCGCCGCCTGAACCGCGGCCGTCGCCATTGCCGCGCGCACCTCATCGCGCAGGCCCGGCGCCGGCGCTTCTTCGATGATCTTCTGATGCCGGCGCTGCACCGAACAATCGCGATCGAAGAGACTCACGATCTGTCCGTGCGAGTCGGCAAAAATCTGCACTTCCACATGGCGGGCGGCGGCGAAATATCGCTCCAGCAGCAGCCGATCGTCGCCGAATGCGGTGCGCGCCAGGCGCTGCGCCGATTCGATGGCGGCCGGCATTTCGCCGCTGGAATGCACGACTTGCATCCCTTTGCCGCCGCCGCCGGCACTGGCCTTGATGATGAGCGGAAAGCCCACCCGCGCGGCCTCTTGCATGAGCCGCTGCGGTGACTGGTCATCGCCGTGATAGCCGGGCGCCACCGGCACGCCGACCGCCGCCATGGCCGTTTTCGCCGCGCTTTTCGAGCCCATCGCGTGGATCGCGGCGGCCGGTGGGCCGACGAAGATCAAATGCGCAGCGGCGCAGGCTGAGGCGAATGCCGCATTCTCGGATAGAAATCCGTAGCCGGGATGGATGGCATCGGCGCCTACGTGCTTCGCCAGCCCGATCACTTTGCCGATATCCAGATAGCTCAGCGCGGCGGGCGACTCACCGAGATAGTACGCTTCGTCGGCGCAGCGGACGTGTCGCGCGCCCCGGTCCGCGTCGGAATACACCGCAATGCTGGTCACCCCCAGGCGCTTTGCGGTGCGCGCGATGCGGCAAACAATTTCGCCGCGGTTGGCGATCAGCAGTCGTCGGATCACCGGCCGCCTCACATTCGAAACACGCCGAAGCGCGTGGCAGGCGTTTCTTGCGCCCTGCTCAACGCCAGCGCCAGGCCCAATACGCGGCGCGTGTCCAGGGGATCGATGACGCCGTCGTCCCACAGGCGCGCCGAGGCGTAGTACGGATGTCCCTGCCGCTCGAATTGCTCGCGAATGGGCGCTTTGAGCTGCTCTTCCTCCTCGGCGCTGAAGCTTTCCCCGCTGCGCTCCAAGGCCTCGCGCTTGATGGTCGCCAAAACGCTGGCCGCCTGTTCGCCCCCCATCACCGAGGTGCGGGCGTTCGGCCATTGAAACAAAAAGCGCGGGCTATAGGCGCGGCCGCACATGGCATAGTTGCCCGCGCCGAAGCTGCCGCCGATGACGACCGTGTACTTGGGTACTGCCGCGCAAGCCACGGCCATCACGAGCTTGGCGCCGTCTTTGGCGATGCCGCCGGCTTCGGCAGCCTGCCCCACCATGAAGCCTGCGATGTTCTGCAGGAATACCAGCGGTATGCGTTCCCGGCAGCACAATTCGATGAAATGCGTGCCCTTCAATGCACTTTCCGAAAACAGAATGCCGTTGTTCGCCAGGATTCCGACCGCGATGCCGTGGATGTCGGCAAAACCGCAGACCAGCGTGGTGCCGTACAGCGCCTTGAATTCGTCGAACCACGCGCCGTCGACAATGCGCGCGATGAGTTCGCGCACATCATAGGGCTTGCGGGTGCTTTGCGGCACGATGCCGTAAAGTTCGCCGGGGTCGAAGCCGGTCTCGGTGTCGCGCGCCGGATCTTGCGGCACGGTTCGCGCGGCGTTCGGCAATCTCAAGCGCGCCACGGCGCGGCGCGCAAACGCCAGCGCATGCGTGTCGTTCTCCGCATAATAATCGGTCACTCCGGATCGGCGGCAGTGCACATCCGCGCCGCCCAAGGCTTCCGCATCGATTTCCTCCCCGGTTGCCGCGCGCACCAGCGGCGGGCCGCCGAGGAACACGCGACCTTGATTGCGCACGATGATCGCGTGGTCGGACATCGCCGGCACGTAGGCCCCGCCCGCCGTGCAAGAGCCGTGCACCACTGCAATCTGGGAGATGCCCTGCGCCGATAGCCTGGCTTGATTGAAGAATATCCGGCCGAAATGATCCCGGTCGGGAAATACCTCGTCCTGTCGCGGCAGAAAGGCACCTCCGCTTTCAACCAGGTAGATGCATGGCAGTTCGTTGTCGCCGGCGATCTCCTGAGCCCGCAGGTGCTTCTTCACGGTTAGCGGGTAGTAAGTGCCGCCCTTCACCGTGGGATCATTGGCCACCACCATGCATTCCCGGCGTGAAACCCGGCCGATCCCGGTGATCAGGCCCGCCCCCGGCAGATCGACCCCATAGACGCCCTGCGCTGCGAGCGCGGAGAGCTCCAAAAACGGCGAGCCGGGGTCGAGCAGCGCGGCAATCCGCTCGCGCGCCAGCAGTTTGCCCGCTTTCTTGTGCTTGTCGCGGGCAGCGCTGCTGCCGCCCATCGCATTGTGCCGCAGGGTGGCGCGCAGATCCTCGACCAGGGACTGCATGAAGGCCTGGTTGGCGGCGAATTCGGCTGAGCGAGTGTCGATTTTGGAAGCGAGCTTGGCCATTGGCTTTGTTGCCCCGAGCGTGGCAGAATTGTCCGACAGTCCGATTATCCAACGATCCTGGTCCGATGACAATGGGGGCCACCGACCATGCCCAATTCTGCGTATCGTGAATTCAATTTCGGCCTAGGTGAAGTCATCGATACGGTCCGTGATCAGGTGCGGCGCTTCGCTCAGGAACGCATTGCGCCGCGCGCCAACGAGATAGACCGCAGCAACCTGTTCCCGCGCGATTTGTGGCGCGAGGCCGGCGAACTCGGGCTGCTGGGGCTCACCGTGAGTCCGGATCATGGCGGCGCCGGCTTGGGGTATCTCGCGCATACCATAGCGATGGAGGAAATCTCGCGGGCATCGGCCGCCGTGGGCCTAAGCTACGGCGCGCATTCGAATCTATGCGTGAACCAGCTGGCGCTGAACGCCACGGACCAGCAAAAGCAGCGCTATTTGCCGAAACTGATCAGCGGCGAGCATGTCGGCGCGCTCGCGATGTCGGAGCCCGGCGCCGGCTCCGATGTGGTGTCCATGCAGCTGAAGGCCGTGCGTCACGGCGACCATTTTGTTCTCGATGGCCGCAAGATGTGGATCACCAACGGGCCCGAGGCCGATGTCTTGGTGGTGTACGCGAAGACCAGTCCGCAAGCCGGCGCGCACGGCATCAGTGCCTTCATCATCGAAAAGGACTTCAAGGGTTTCACGCCCGCGCAGAAGCTCGACAAGCTCGGCATGCGCGGCTCGAGCACCAGCGAGCTGGTGTTCGACGGCTGCGAAGTGCCTGCCGCCAATTTGTTGGGCACCGAAAATCAAGGCGTCAGCGTATTGATGCGGGGCCTGGACTACGAACGCGTGGTCTTGAGCGGCGGCCCGTTGGGGATCATGGCTGCGGCGTTGGATGTTGCCGTGCCCTATGTGCGCGAGCGCCGTCAATTCGGACAGCCGATCGGCACCTTCGAACTGGTCCAGGGCAAGCTCGCGGATATGTATGCTTCGCTCAACGCCTGCCGCAGCTACGCCTACACGGTGGCTGCCGCGTGCGATCGCGCCGATCACACACGCAAGGATGCAGCGGCGTGCATATTGTTCTGCGCGGAAGCAGCCACCCGCGCCTCGCTGGATGCGATTCAGCTGTTGGGCGGCAACGGCTACATCAATGATTATCCTACCGGTCGGTTGCTGCGCGACGCCAAGCTGTACGAAATAGGCGCGGGCACCTCGGAAATCCGCCGCATGCTGATAGGCCGCGAGCTGTTTGGAGAGGCGCAATGACCGATCTGTTCGTGCCTCTGGATGATCGTCCGGCCTACCGGCAAATCGCCAACCTCATCGAACAGCGCATCGTCGGCCGGTCGTTGCGAACCGGCGACGCATTGCCGTCCGAAACGGATCTGGCCCGCCAGTTCGGCGTCAATCGCTCGACCATCCGCGAAGCCATACGCGAGCTCGAGATCCATGGGCTGCTGGGACGCGGGCGGGGCGAGAAGCGCCTGCGTGTCACCCGGCCGGAACCGCGGCGCGTGAGTTCGGGGGTGAGCCGCGCATTGGCCCTGCACGATGTGACATTTCTGGAATTGTGGGAGGCCATGATGGCGATCGAACCGGCTGCCGCACACTATGCCGCCGCGCGACGCAGCGGCGCGCAGCTTCGGGATCTCACTCGTGCGAGCGCGCGCTTCAAACGCGCGGTAACCGACACCGACGCGGCGGTTTCCGCGGTGGTGGATTTTTTCACGGCGGTCGCCGCGGCCAGCGGCAATCAGGTGTTGGCCTTGTCGCAGGCCCCGCTCAACCTGCTGCTCGCGCCCACGCTGACAAGCATGATCGATCGGCTGCCGCAGGCGCGTTCCCGCATCGCGGAGGCGCAAAACAAAATCGCCGCGGCGATCAAGCTCAGGAAGAGCGAACCAGCGCGGATCTGGATGGAGAAACACATCCGCGATTTCAAACGCGGCCACGAGCTGCAACTGCTCGAGGCCCGGCAATGAAAAAACCTCTCGACGATGCGGCGCTCAATACCCTGTTTCGCGACGCACGCTCCTATAACCGCTGGTTGCCCGAGCCGCTGCCGGAAAAGATGTTGCACGCCCTTTATGATCTTTTGAAATTGGGACCCACCTCGCTCAATTGCTGTCCGGCGCGATTCGTATTCGTAACGACGGCAGCCGCCAAATCCAGACTGCTGAGCTGCGTCTCGCCGGGCAATGTCGTCAAGACCGAAACGGCGCCGGTCGTCGCCATCATCGGCATGGACGAAAAGTTCTACGAAAAGATTCCCTTCCTATTTCCACAACGGCCGCAGGCCGGCGAGATGTTCAAAGACCCCGCCGTCGGCCCGGTGGCCATGATGCGCAACGCAACCTTGCAAGGCGCCTACCTCATGCTGGCGGCGCGTTCGCTCGGCCTCGATTGCGGTCCGATGTCCGGCTTCGACAACGCCAAGGTCGACGCGGAATTTTTCGGCGGCACATCGATCAAATCGAATTTTATTTGCGCACTCGGCGCGGGAAGCAGCGAATTGCTGTTCCCGCGCAATCCGCGGCTGCCGTTCGAGGAAGCCTGCAAGATTATCTAGCGGAGTGAGCGCGGCCGCCCACGGCCGTATCGCCGGCCAGCCAGCAGCACGCCGGTGATCAGCAGCATATCCAGCCAATCCAAGCCGCCGCCGCCGCTCTTGCCGCCCCCGGTGCCGGCAGGTGCCGCCACATCGAGCGAGGCCGATGCGCCGGCTGCGTTGCTCCCGGCCGGTCCGGTGCTCAAAGCGCCGGCGGGAATCGCGTTGGTGTAGGTGCCCCCCATGGCGCTCATCACGCTCATGGTGATGGTGCAGCTGCCATTGGCCGGAATATTCGCCGCCGCAAGGGTCACGCTGCTCGTGGTGTTGGTGAAGGACATCGACGCCCCGCCGCATGTGGTGGTCGGCGCCGGCATGGCGGCAATGGTGAGATTGGCAGGCAGCGTTTGTGTCAGGCCCGACTGCGTCAACGCAAAGCCGTTGCTGTTGCTCAATGTCAACGTGAGCGTGGACGCGGCGTTGGGCGCTACGCTGGCGGGAGAGAATGCCTCGCTGACTACCGGCGCCATTGGAGTCACGGTCATCGGCATGGGGCATGCGCTGGCGCTGCCGCCCGCCGACGCCGGCGCGCTGCTGGTCGCAGTACCTGCGGAGAAAGTAACGGTGGCCGCGTCCGAATTATTGGCCGAATCGGTGACCTTGAGCACCAACGTGCCGGCCGCCCCGTTCCAGGTGACCATGGCCTGCGCCGCCGCTTGTCCCGAAGAAATGGTGACCCCGCCCGTCGAGGTCCACGCATAGGTCAACGCACCGGTAACGTTGCAAGCCGCCGCGCTTCCGCTGCCATCGAAGGTCAGGCTGCCGGTGAGGGTGGCGGGTATCTTCACTGCCGCGATCGGATTGAGCGCCGCCTTCACGGCGCTGAAGGCATTGACCATGCCGGCGCCGCACTGGCCGGACCCGAGGCAGGAACACTGACTGCTCGTTGGGTCCCGGGCCGGGCACACAGGAAGAGCGCCCGTGTTGGCTGGAAACGGGCTGGCGCTCGACTGGATGCGCGCAATCAGCTGCGGCGGCGTCAAATTAGCATTCACGGCGCGCATCAGCGCGGCGATCCCGGCAACGATGGGTGAGGAAAAACTGGTGCCGAGATTGACGGTTGTTTCATTGGTGTAAGAGCTTGTACCGGGGGTGGTCAGTCCGGTGTTGATCGTGGTATCAATGGAGCGCAGGCAGGGGCTGGTTGAAACACAGTTACCGGCCGGCGCCGACACGCCCACTTCGGGGCCCACGCTGCTGTAGCCCACGGCGGTGCCCACATTGCGCAGCCCCGCCACGGCCAAAACGCCAGGGCAATTGCCGGGTGCATCCACCGGGCCGCTCTCATTGCCGGCGGATGCGACTATCAACACACCCATGGTGATGAGCGGTTTGATGGCCGTTTGGTAGGCGGTGGTACAGGCACCCTTACCGCCGAGGCTCAAATTGATGATGTCGGCGGGGTACGGATTATTGGGGACGCCGGTAGCCGCCATGCCCGCGGCCCATTGCATGCCGGCGATGATGTCGGAATCATAGCCGCCGCACTTGCCGAGTGCCCGCACCGGCAATACATAGGGATTCCAGGTCATCCCGGCGATGCCCACACTATTATTGGTGATGGCACCCAGCACCCCGACGACACGCGTGCCATGCCAGGAGCTATTCTGGGCAGGGCAATTCGCGGCGGGAAAAAGCGCCGTGTTCATTTGATCGGCAGTGCTGATCCAATCACCGGGATCGGACGGGTCCGGGTCCCAGCCATCGCCGTCATTCGCGACGAGAAAGGTGCCAAGGGCCGCGCCGCTGGTGACGTTGAAGTCCTGGCCGACAAAATCATAGCCGGGCAACAGCCGTCCGCCGAAGCCTGCCCGCAGCAAATCGGGGTGCTCGAATCGAATGCCGTTGTCCACATCGGCAATGACCGTACCAGTGCTGCCCTGAGTGATGGCCCACGCGGAAACGGCATCCGTGGCGGACAGGTCCTGAGTCGGAACACCGTCGACCAAAATCGTCGCGGCACTTGGCGTGTTCATGTACCACTGGCCGCTGGCCGGCGCGGTCGCGTTGGGTGTGGCAGGGAATAAGGGATCATTCGGCAGCGCATGCGCATAGCGGCGTTGATCGACGTCCGCAAATGCCACCAAGGGGTCCGCCCGCAGCTGCTCGAGCGCCGCGGCAACATCCGCGCCGTAAAGGGTATTCGGTAGAAACACCACATGCACGCTCGGCGTTATCTGGCGCGATCCGGACATTGCGATGCCGGTGCGCTGCACAAGGGTTAAAACATCCGCCTCGGAGGTCTGCGCTTGAGTAATTTTGACGGCTTCGGCGCGCGAATGGCGCTGGACCATCCTGATCACGGCGTTATCGCTGGTGGTACGGAAACCCACGATCAGGCGATTGGCCTCAGGCCCTATTTCGACCGGGTGGGTGCGGACTGGGTTCCATTCCGAAGGGGCTGCCATGGCCCCGCCCAGCATCAGCCCTAAAATGCAGCCAATACCCAGCACAAAAAACGGCTTTTGCATTTTTACCATGGCTCTCAGCCTAGCAATTTTGCCATCGGCAGAATGAGAACTGTGACCGCAAAACTTGCCTGAAATCATCGGTGTTTCCGGCGGCTGCGGCCAACCGTCGGCGGCCGCAGACAAATTCACCCCGAACGGCCTGCGGGCCGCCCGGTCAGCGGGTAGAATATCCTTCAGGAAGTAACGCATTTTAAGGGGCTTGGCATGCAGTACGACAATAGGCAGTTCTACATCGATGGCGCTTGGGTCAACCCGGTTGAAGCCAAGGAGCTCAAGGTCATCAATCCCGCCACCGAAGAAGTATCCGGCGTCATATCGATGGGCAGTGCCAAGGACGTCGACCGCGCCGTCATCGCGGCGCGCCGCGCGTTCGACAGCTATTCGCGCAGCACGCCCGCCGAACGCCTGGCGCTCATGGAGAAAATCCTCGTTGCGTACAAGGCGCACTACGATGAAATCGTGCAGGCGATTTCCATTGAAATGGGCGCGCCCATCACCCTTTCCAAGGGTCCGCAGGCAGGGGTTGGTGTCGGCCACATCAGTGCGATGATCGACGTTCTGAAGACTTTCAAGTTCGAAGACATGCGCGGCACGGTTCGGCTGGTTCAAGAACCGGTCGGTGTGTGCGCTCTCATCACGCCCTGGAACTGGCCGATCAATCAGGTTGCCGCAAAAGTCATACCGGCGCTCGCGGCGGGCTGCACCATGGTGCTGAAGCCCTCCGAGTATTCGCCTTTCAGCGCCATCATTTGGGCAAAGGTCATGCACGAGGCAGGCGTCCCTGCGGGCGTGTTCAATCTCATCAACGGCGATGGCATCAGCGTCGGTGCGCCTCTGTCGTCCCACCGCGAAGTCGACATGGTGTCGTTTACCGGATCCACCCGTGCCGGCACCGAAGTGGCAAAAAATGCCGCCGCCTCGGTAAAGCGTGTGCATCAGGAACTTGGCGGCAAATCGCCGAATGTGTTGTTGGACGATGCGGACTTCGAGCGCGCGGTCAAACGCAGCGTGCTGCATGTATTCCAGAACTCGGGCCAGTCCTGCAATGCACCGACACGCATGCTGGTCCCCGCGGCCAAGCTGGCCGAAGTGGAGGCCATCGCCAAACGCGTGGCTGAATCCGTGGTGGTCGGCGACCCCACGTCGGAGAAAACCGCGATCGGCCCGGTGGTTTCCAAAGTGCAATTCGATCGGGTGGAAGGCTACATCGCGAAGGGGATCGCCGAGGGCGCCAAGGTGGTCACCGGGGGCGCGGGACGGCCCGCAGGATTGGCCAAGGGCTACTACGTCAAGCCGACAATTTTCTCCAACGTGCGCAACGACATGACCATCGCGCGCGAGGAGATCTTCGGACCCGTGCTCTGCATACTGCCGTACGAGAACGAGGAACAGGCGGTGCAGATTGCGAACGACACGCCCTATGGACTCGCGGCCTATGTCTGGTCACAGGATAATCTGCATGCGCGGCGCGTCGGGGCAAGGATTCGAGCCGGTCAAGTGACCTTGAACGGCGCATCTGGCGACATGAACACGCCGTTCGGTGGTTTTAAAATGTCCGGCAACGGGCGCGAGTGGGGCGAGTTCGGTTTGCGCGACTTCCTCGAGCTCAAGGCCGTCATCGGGGTCGACGCCGCTTGAGGCCGGTGGGCCACGGCCCATTTGCGGGTGCCGATGGCTGACTCCGTTCTGCGGCTCGAAAACTTGAGCAAGGGATTTCTGCCCGGCGGGCCGGCGCTATTCGAGGATATCGATCTCGAACTTCGGCAGGGCGAGTACCTGGCTGTGATGGGCGAGTCCGGCGTTGGCAAGTCGACGCTGCTCAATTTGCTGGCCGGGCTCGATAAGCCCGACAGTGGCCGCGTGCTGCTCGACGGTATCGAGCTGTCCGCGCTTGACGATGACGCCACCACGCTGCTGCGGCGCCGCGCCGTCGGATTTGTATTCCAGGCGTTCCATGTGTTGCCCTACTTGAGTGTCGCGCAGAATGTGGCGCTGCCCCTCGACTTGTTGGGAATTGCTGAACCGGAGCGGGGCCAACGGACGCGGGAGATGCTGGCGGCCGTGGGTATTCTGCCCTTGGCGGGCCGCCGTGCCCGGGATCTCTCCGGCGGGGAAGTGCAGCGCGTTGCAATTGCGCGCGCGTTGGTGCATCGGCCCCGCTTGGTGCTGGCGGATGAGCCCACGGGAAACCTCGACCCGCGCAGCGCCGCACAAATCCTGGAGCTGCTGCGCACTCAAGTAAAAACCAATGCCGGCGCTGGAATCCTGATCACGCATTCGCGAACAGCCGCGGACACCGCCGATCGGATCCTGGAGCTCGACGCTCGCGGATTGCACGCACGCAATGTGAGTCGATGAGCGAGGGCCCTGCTGCATTCGCGATTTGGCGGATATTGCTGCTGGCGCAGTTGCGGGAACAGCCGACGCGGCTGCTGATCACCGTGCTGGCGATCGCATTGGGCGTGGCGCTGGGAGCGGCGGTGTTCCTGGTGAATACTTCGGCGCTCAATGAGTTCGGATTGGCCACCAAACGCCTAGTGGGCGAATCCGACGTCGTGATTCGCGGACCACGCGAAGGCTTCGCCGATGAGTTGTTCGTCGAGCTCTCGCGGGATCCTGCGATAAGCGCCGCGAGTCCGGTGCTCGAACTGGACGTGGCCTTGGGCAGCCGCGGCGGCACGCTCAAGGTGCTGGGACTGGACCTGTTTCGCGCAGCCGCGCTGCAGCCCGCGCTGATCGGCGAGATCGGCGAAGGCGTATTTCAATTGTTCAAGCCCGACAGCATCTACTTGAGCAGCAGCGCCGCTGCGGCGCTCGATCTCAAGCGCGGCGATCTGCTGCAAGTCACGGTCGGGCACTCGCCCAAGGCGCTGCGCGTGCTTGGCATACTGTCGCAAGGCACTTACCCGCAGGCGCTGGGGATCATGGATATTGCTTCTGCGCAGTGGACCTTCAACGCAGTCGGCCGGTTGAACCGCATCGATTTGCGGCTCGTGCCGGGCACGGACGTCGACGCCTTGCGTCAAGATCTTCGCAACCGGCTTCCCGCGGGCGTCCTTGCCATCGCTCCGCAGGTCGAGCGCGACCGGGCTGTCAGCGTCACCCGAGCCTATCGGGTAAATCTCAATATGCTGGCGCTGGTGGCGCTGTTTACCGGGGCATTCCTGGTATTTTCAACCCAATCCTTGTCGGTTTTGCGCCGCCGCCGCTCCCTGGCGCTGTTGCGGGCGCTTGGTATGACGCAAGGCGGCTTGCGGCGGGCCCTGGTTGGCGAAGGCGTCGCGCTCGGGGTGGCCGGCTCCTTGATCGGCGTGATTCTCGGCGCCTTGATTGCCGCCGCCATTTTGAGATTCCTCACCGGGGACTTGGGCAATGGACAATTGCGTGCCGCGGGCGCGTCTCTGCGTGCCGCCCCGCTGCCCATGCTCGCCTTCTTTGTGGTGGGGACCGTCGTGGCCGGCATTGGCGCCTGGTTGCCCGCGCGCAGCGCGGCGCGCCAGCCGCCCGCCCGCTCGTTGAAGGGCGGCGACGGCGATTACGCGGTCGTGGCACGCACAAGCTGGCAATTGGGCGTCGCGCTTTTGCTGCTCGGATCGGCGCTCGCCTGGCTGCCGCCGATCGGCGGTCTGCCGCTGTTTGGCTATGGCGCGATCGCCACGCTGTTGTTCGGTGCCGTGTTGCTGGTGCCCAGCGCCACCATGCAGGCGCTGGATCTGGCGCCGCGGACCAACCGCAGCGTGCTGAACATCGCCATCGCCCAGCTGCGCGAGAATGTCGGTCTGTCCGCCCTGAGCTTGGCTTCCATCATCGTGAGTTTCAGTTTGATGGTGGCCATGGCGATCATGGTGTACTCCTTCCGCGTGTCTTTCGATCATTGGCTGGGCAAGCTCCTGCCGGCCGATCTACAGGTGCGCGAGCCGTTCGGCAATGACACGGCATTTTGGTCGCCGGACGACCAATCGAAACTTAAGGCAGTGCCCGGCGTGTCTCGCGTGGAGTTTCGCCGCAGCCGACAATTGCTGCTCGACCCGGCCCGTGCGCCGGTGACGCTCATTGCCCGAGGCGCGAGCGACGCGCAAACCGCCGCGGAACTGCCGCTGGTGCAAAGCACGCCGCAGCAGCCCGGGGCGAAATCGGCACCGGCCTGGATTTCCGAAGCGCTGCAGGATCTGTATGGCTACCGGGTTGGAGATCAACTGGCGCTGCCGCTGGCGGGACGCATGCAGCGCTTTACGATCGCCGGCGTGTGGCGCGATTACGCGCGCCTTTCCGGTTCGGTGGTCATTTCGAGGCCGGCGTATGTGGCGGCGACCGGCGATCAGAGCGCCAATGAGGGCTCCATCTGGTTGAACGCCGGCGTCGATGCCGGTGCCGCAGAAAAGGCGTTGCGCGAATCCATACCCCGCAGCAATTCTCTGGAAATCACCACGAGCACGGCGCTGCACGAGCGCTCGCTGCAGATCTTTGATCGCGCCTTCGCCGTCACCTATGCGCTCGAGGCCATCGCGGTGATCATCGGACTTACCGGCGTAAGCTTTGCCGCAGGATCGACCGCCCTCGCCCGCCGCGCGGAATTCGGCATGCTGCGCCACATCGGCATGCTGCGCCGGCAAGTCATCGGCATGCTGGCGAGCGAGGGGATTCTGACGAGCGCCTTCGGCGTGCTCTACGGTCTGAGTCTGGGAATTGCATTGAGCTTGGTGCTGGTCTATGTCATCAACCGCCAGTCCTTTAACTGGAGCATCGATCTCAATGTGCCGGCGTGGCAATTGGCATTCTTGAGCATCATGCTGATTGCCGCCGCCGCGGTTACCGCCATCTGGAGCGGCCGCGCCGCTCTGAGCCAGGACGCCGTGCGCGCCGTGCGCGAGGACTGGTGACGGTGAGCACGATGATTCCGTGGGCGCGGGTCAGCCTGTTGGCGAGCTGCTTGCTGGTGGGATTGCGGCTCGGCAACATCCCGGCCGCGGCAGCGCCCGCGTACGCGCCCGTGACCTCAAAGCCGCTGATATTTCCCGCGGATCTTGGCAGCCATCCGGATTTTCGCACCGAGTGGTGGTATGTGACCGGGTGGCTGTCGACGCAACAAGGCGACCCGCTCGGCTTTCAAGTAACTTTTTTCCGCAGCAAGACCGATACCGACCCGGCTAATCCCAGCGCCTTCGCCCCGCATCAACTGTTGATCGCGCATTGCGCGCTCAGCGACCCGAAGCGCGGCCGGCTATGGCAGGATCAGCGAATTCGGCGCGCGGGTTTGGGGCTCGCCGAGGCCGCCACGGGCGATACCAACGTATGGATCGAGCGCTGGTCTCTCAAGCATGAACGACAATTGTACGCCGCGAAAATCGATGCGGAGGACTTCGCGCTCGATCTTAAGTTCTCCGAAACGCAGGCACTTCTCATCAACGGCGACGCCGGCGTCAGCCGCAAGGGACCCGAGAGCGAAGCCGCGAGCTACTACTACAGCCTGCCGCACCTGCGCGTAACCGGAAATATCGCGCGCAAGGGCGCCAAAACCTTGGTGAGCGGTGAAGCATGGTTCGATCACGAATGGTCCAGCGCGTACCTGGACGCCGAGGCGTCGGGCTGGGACTGGATCGGCATCAACATGGAGGACGGCTCCGCGTTGATGGCATTCCGCATTCGCGGACTGCAAGGCGAGCAGCGCTGGGCGGGCGGCACCTATCGGAGCGGCGACGGCCGCGTACAGATTTTGCAACCTGCGGATCTCGAATTTCGTGCGCAACGACACTGGTTGTCGCCGCGAACCGGGATCGCATATCCGGTTGAATGGTCGGTGCGCTTGGGATCAAGGCAAATCGAGCTCAAGCCCCTGCTCGACGATCAAGAAAACGATACCCGGCTGTCCACCGGCGCAATTTATTGGGAGGGGGCGGTCCTTGGCTTTGCAGAGGGCCGCCAGATCGGCCGCGGGTATCTCGAATTGACGGGCTACGGCGAACGATTGAGGCTAAGGTGAGTCATTCATGCAGCGCGCGGTGCACTTGCTGTATGCAGGCGGAGCCCTCGCCCACCGCGGCAGCCACCCGTTTGACGCTGCCGTGGCGCACGTCGCCAACTGCAAATATCCCGGGAACACTGGTCTCGAAGAACTCCGGTTGGCGCGAGTTGATCCATTTCGCCGCGGGCAATTCTTCGCGGCGCAAATCAGAGCCCGTTCGAATGAATCCTTTCTCGTTCAGCATAACGCAGGAATTCAGCCAATTCGTGCAAGGCAGCGCGCCGGTCATGAGAAACACGTGGCCAATTTCACGAGTCTCGGTAATGTTGCCGGGGCTGGTCCTCCAGGTCACCCGGGCGAGTTGTTCCTGACCTTCCAGGGCCGTGATTTCGGTTTGCACCCGCAAGGTGATGTTCGGCATCTCCGCGATGCGGCGAATCAGGTATTGCGACATGCTGTCCGCCAGCCCTTTGGATCGCACCAGCAGGTGAACCATTCGACAGGTGCCGGCGAGAAATACGGCGGCCTGTCCCGCGGAATTGCCGCCCCCGACCACAATGACTTCTGCATGCCCGCAGCGCCGCGCCTCGGTGGCGGTCGCGGCATAGTAAATGCCGGTACCTAGAAACCGCGCGGCGTTGTCAAGACCGAGCTGCCGATAATCCGCGCCGGTGGCAATGACGACGGTCCGCGCGCGCACGCGGTGACCGTGCGCGGTCTCGAGGGAGTAAGGCCGTGCATCGCAATCCAAGCGCAGCGCGGGATACGCAGTCCTTATTTCAGCCCCGAACTTCTGCGCCTGAACCAGCGCTCGCGCGGCCAGCGCCAGACCGGAAATCCCGGTCGGAAAGCCCAGGTAGTTCTCGATCTTTGAACTCGATCCGGCCTGTCCGCCCGGCGCGACGGTTTCAAGCACCAGCACATCGAGTCCCTCGGAGGCAGCGTACACGCCGGCCGCCAATCCCGCCGGCCCGGCGCCGACCACGATGAGGTCCCGGATGCGGTCGTCATCGATATGCTGGTTCATGCCCAAGCATGAGGCCACCTCCTCGTTGCTGGGATTCTTGAGCACCAGCGAGCCGCGGCAGACCATCACCGGAATGTCCTCGAGCTTGACGTCGAATCGTTCCAGCAGCTCGCGCACGGATGGATCGGCGTCGACGTCGAGATTGACGAAAGGATAGGTATTGCGGGTGAGGAATTGCTGCAGCCTCAAGGTGCCCGCAGAGCGAGTCGAGCCGAGCAGAATCACGTCGCTGCTCTGGGAGGTGATGAGATTCACCCTGCGCAATATAAAGGCGCGCATGAAAAGCTCGCTCAGCTCCGGGTCGGTCTGCACGACGGTGCGTAATTGCGCCTCGTCAATTGCCAGCACCTCGCCGTCTTCGCCGACACGCAAACGTACGACACCGCCGATGCCGCGCAAGGTGCCGACATCGCCGGAGAACCTGCCGGGCGTGTGTACGGTGATCAGCGACTCTTCGTTTAATTTGGGCTGCACGACCTCGATGCTGCCCGATAGCACGACAAACATCGGACGGCCAGGGTCGCCGGGCTCCGCCAGTACTTCGCCCTTTTTCACTGTGAGCTTGCGGCCGTGCGCGCTCAAGCGGGCGATTTGCACGGCACTCAGCTGCGGAAACATCTGCGCGCTGCGCCCGGCGTAGGGCGATTGCGCGATTGACCCTTCGGGATTCGTACTCACGGCAAAATTCTCGGGGTTGCTATTGAGTCCCCGCTCGCCCCGCGAATTTTGCCAGCGCACCTCGCCCGTCTTCCCATATGGTAAACGGCGTATCGAACTGCTCTTGCGGCATGCGCACGCTGAGCTCGCGGCTCGAAGCTATGAAGCGCAGTGTGGCGGCATCGACCTGGTACGCGTGAGCGACGACGGCGCCCTGATCCGGCACGAGCAATTGCTTACGCCGCGACAGGCTGACCGGCAGCTGTTCCAGAGGCTTCAAGTCGATCTCCCGCCCCTCGGTCAGTATCTTGAGCTCGCCCTGGTTCTGGTCCGGCGGCGCCGCCATGCGCGGGTCCACGGTCGACCATCGGTACAGCAGCAGATAATCGTTGAACTTTCCGGACTGGTCGACTTCCACCGCCACCAAGGTCGCATAATCGCGCGCGAACGCAGCGACGTCCGAGCGAGCGCGCGCAAACACCAGCGGCTTGGCGACCACCAGCATTGTATTGCCCGTTTGCTCATCGAAGATTTCCTGAGAAGCCGCCCGCGGCACGCTGCTGCATGCGGGCAGCATGGTCAGCGCCACGATTACAGTAACACTGATGTGCATTAGATCCTTAGAAGCGTTGCCGGTATGCCACCGAAATATATAGCGAACGCTGATCCGTTGCACCTGTTTGAACTTGGCCGGGCACCTGCCCCTGCAGAGCTTGCTGATTCTGTATTTGATAGCCTGCGATCAATTCGAATATGGATATCCTGCTGGTCCAGTCGCCGCGCACCTGCGGCAGGTAAAGAATTTGCCGGCCGCCCAGCGTCGGGTTGTTTACCTCCGCGACACTGAGCCGCGGGCCGAAGCGCCATGCGCCGGGAAGCCGGAAGCGCGCGTCCCAGGACAGCGTGGTGCTGTTCGAGATGGGAGAATCGTCGTAATTTACGCTAAAGATATGCAAATCGCCCACTTGCAGCAGGCTCGATCCGGACACCTGTCCGGTAAAATTCTTGTCCAACCCGGTCGATGCAGTCGCCGCAACGTTGAAGGAGGCCGGGGTACCGCTGAGCCGCAGCGCTGAGACATCCATCATCAGCTGCCAGCGCTCCCCCAGCGGGCGGCTGGCCGAGAGCACGAAAGTATCGCTGGTCGCCGTGCGATCGATCGCCATCTGGTTGATTTGCGATGTCGTGAGCGGGGGCGTGAAACTGGTGACCAGCGCCGGCAGGGTCGCTGCACTTTGGCCGATCAGCGCATTGGTGAGCAGCAGCAGCGGACTGCGCCGATAGTCGGCGTCGAAGCCGAGAATCCAGGCGGACTGCCCCACCCTTAAATTGCCGATCAGCGTCGCCGAATTCAGTTGTTTGAAATACAAGTCGTAATCGACCAGCATCACCGCCGTGCGTCCCGGCTGCGAATAACGGGTCTGAAACCCAATCGACCGTCGGTCCGTGAATCCCGAATCTATCTGATCGAACAGATACGTGTCGAACACCAGGCTCTGCAGCGGGCTGTACTCGGCCGTCACCGTGCCGAATTTGCTTTGCGTCGAGAACGAAGAGTAGCTGGTGTAGGCCGGATAGCCGCCGGCGGCGCTCACCGAGAAATGCGGGTTGATTTGATAGCCGACAAACAGCCCGTCGAAGATTCCTATGACGCCCTGGCTCGCGAGGGACTGGCGGCCCACCCGGCCGGTGAGGCCCCAGTTCTTATCGGTCACCTCGACAAAAGCCGCGGTGGTGCGATCCTGGCTGCCGCCGACGGTGTTCAATACGTTTTCCGTATAGCCCGCATCCACGCGCGCGGTAAAGTCATAGCGCTCGCCGCGGTCGCGCACCAACAAATCGGCGTAGACCAGCGCCGCGTTTACAGCGGTCGAGCTGGTGGTCGTACCGGCCGATGTGACCTGATTCGTGCCGTACTGGTAGGTCAGCGCGGCACTGCCGGCCATGGTCCAGTGCCGGTCCGTCGCCGCTCCGAACTCGCCGGTCGATTTAGGCGTGATGGACGCCGCCGCGAGAGCCTGCAAGCGGCCGCGAACGCGCGCAGCCCCGGGCCGGTCCGGGTAGCGGCGCAGATAGTCGTCGTACTCGGCCTTGGCCTGCGCCAGTTGGCCGGCCCGCTCGCGCACCAAGCCGAGCAATTCCTGCGCATCGGCGCGCGCCGGGTATTCCGGTTGGCGCATCAGGGTGCTCAGCAGGTCGACGGCTTGCGGGTATTGATGCTGTTCAAGCGCGACGCGCGCATCCTGCAGCAGTTTTGCCCGCTGATCATCAGGGAGCGGCGGGTCGGTCGGCCGATTCGCTACCTCAGCTTGCACGCCGGCGCGCTCGACCGCGGTTAAGTCGGTTTGCTCATCATTGACCGCAAGCCAGGCGCGCGGATAGCTCACCTGCGCGATCTGCAGCACGCGCTCGGCTTCTTTGCGGGTGGTGAACGGCCCAACGCGCAAACGGTACCAGTGCGTATCCTCGATATCAGTTTCGGACACGTAAGCTTGCGTATTCAATTTGGCCGCCGCCGCCTGGATTGCTTCGAGCGTAAACTTGGTCGATGAGCTGTCCAGATTGACGGAATAGCCTTCCGCCGCTTCCACCTCACCCAAGCGGATGCTGCCTTTTTTGCCGCCCGTGCCGAGCAGCCGCACGTGCAAGCCGAGCCCGCTCGCGGTGGGCGCCATAACGAAGTCCACATCCTTGGACCAGGTCAGTTCCAGGGTTGCTTGTCCGGGAATAAGCGAATCGACTCGCGCGCCGGTCACGAGCGAACCGCCGCCGCCGACCAGCGGCAATTCTGGCGGAAAGTAACCGAGCAGGCTGCCGCAGTCCGGTCCTAGCTGCAGCGTTATGCTGGTGTGGTTGCCATGGTTGGCCGGAGTATTCGCGACGTAGCGGGCCGAACAAAAAAACTGAATCAGGATATCGTCGTGATCAGCGCGCTCGTCGGTGTCGATGATATCCACGAGCCGCCCGATCTGCGCACCCGGTGCCGCGGCCAGCGCATTGGTCTGCAGGATCAACAATCCTGCGAATAATGCGAGCACGGGCGGCCGCCAGGCCTGCACAAGCAGCCTCATCGTCTTCGCACCGTCAATCACTTCACCGAACCACTTGTCGAAGCGCGCGGGCTCGGTAACACGAGCCGCCGCAGCGGTGCTGGCGGAGCCGTGACGGTCCAATTCAACGTACTGTGGCAGCTTCCACAATCGAGAGTCGTGACCACGTGGGTCACGGGCTTACTCGCAGCCAGGACGCCGTTGTGGCAGGTGCGGCAAGTCCCGCCGACTCCAACGTGGCTGAAGGTCGCCACCGTCCATGTAATCGTGCCATGGCAGGCGGCGCAGTCCTGCGTGGTTTGCACGTGTTGCGTGGGTTTGCCCGATGCCAGCACGCCGTTATGGCAGGTGGAGCACATTGCCGTGACGCCCTGGTGGTCAAAGCGCGCCGGCAACCAGGCCAGCGTCGTATGGCAGTTCTGGCAGGTGTTGTTGCTGGCGATGTGGTTTGCCGGCTTGCCGGTCGCGAGAACGCCGTTGTGGCAGCTGAAGCAGTTGCTGGTCACGCCGGCGTGCGACATGCCCGCGGCCGCCGTGCTGCGCGCTACGCCCGCCGCAACCGCATTGGCCACGTTGGCTGCCAGGGTCGCGTTGCCTGCAAGCGCAGCGTTGCCTGCAAGCGCAGCGTTGCCTATCCGTGCGGTCGTCGCCGGGGCGGCGACGACGGCGCTAACCCTACTGCCGGTCGCGGTCACGGCCGCGACTTTCTTCGTCGCATTGCCGCCGCCCCAGTTGTTGGGGCTGTGGCAGCCTTTGCAATCCACGCCCACATGGTGGTTACCCGGCCGCGTGGTCAGGTTGGTCACGCCGTAGAAACTCAAAGTCTTTAGGTCGTGGCACTGATCGCAGGTCCCGCCGGTGACCGCGAGCATGGCGGTGTGCTTGGCCGCGCTCATCGTCGTGCCGCTGAAGGCGGTAAAGACGGTCGCGGTGTGGCAAGACTCGCAAGGCGTGGTGCTGGTCGGGATGTGCACGGGCGTCAGCAGCGCGTCCTTCGGCGTGAAATTGAGATAGAAAACCGGTGCGGTTGCGCTCGGCGCGCCGTGACAGGTGATGCAGCCGGAAGTGATGCCGGTGTGAAGAACGGCATTGGCCGCCAGCGTCACGTAAGTAGTCGGCGCCGCAATGTGGCAAGTGTTGCAGCCCTGATTGCCGGGATTGGGCATGTGGCCGGTCGGCAGCGCACCACTGGTGCTGTTCCAGTTCGCCGTCGTGTGGCACCCACTGCAATCGCCGGTCAGCATCGCGCCGGTGGTGTGATCCGCCGGTCGCAGCTGCAGCCCCGGACTGGCTGCGCCCATATACACGGATACCGTGGCGGTGCCGTGGCAGCTGGCGCAGGTTGTGGACACGAAGGCGTGCGTGGCCTGGGTCATGTTCATCGGCCCGAAGCCGCCGACCGCGTAGGTGCTCGAGGAATGGCAGGATCCGCAGTCGGTTCCAGACAGGAACGAGATGTGCGCGGGCGCGAGCACCGCCGCCTTTATCACCATGTCATTGTTGTAGAAAGACAGTTGTGTCGTGCCGTGGCACTGCGAGCATTCGCCGCTGGTGATGCCGGTGTGCAATACCGCGTTGGCCGCAAACGTCTTGTAGTTGGTCGGCGCCGCAATGTGGCAGATGTTACAGGCCTGGTTCGCCGGATTCGGCATATGGCCCGCGGGCATCGCGTTACTGTTCCAGTTTGCAGTGGTGTGACAGCCGACGCAGTCCCCGGTCAGCATCGTACCGGAGTTGTGATCCGCAGGTCGCAGCTGCAGTGCCGTCGTGCTGCCGACATAGTAGCTCTTGCCGGTGTCATGACAGGTGTCGCAGGTCATCGTGGACACGAAGGCGTGAGTCGCCTGGGTCATGTTCATCGGGCCGAATCCGCCCGCCGCATAGTTCGGCGCGTGGCAGTTGCCGCAATCATTGCCTGTGAAGGACGGAATATGCGCCGGGGACAGCGGGACGGCCGCCTTGATGAAGTTGGCGGGGATGGCGACGTGGTAGAAATCCAGCTGCGTCGCGCCGCCGTGGCACTGGGCGCAGCCGCTCGTGATGCCTGTATGCAGTATCGGAGTGCTTGCCAAAATCGCGAAGTTTGTTCCCCCGGTGTGGCAGACCGAGCAGGTCTGAGTGCCGGGAATCGGCATGTGACCGCCGGGCAGCGTCTTGGGCGTGGTCCAAGCCGTCGTGTTGTGGCACTGCGAGCAATCACCCGCCGTCATTTGCGGCAGGCTTGGGTTGTGGATGTGGTCGTAGGTCGCCGTGACCCCGGTGCCGTCGGGCCGGGTCTGCAGAGCCGGCGTCGACGCGCCCAGATAGAAACTCGCGCCGGTATCGTGGCAAGTGTCGCAGGTCGTCGGTACGAAGGCATGTTTGGCCGCGCTCATGTTGGTCGGGCCGAACCCGCCGGCAACATAGTTGGCGGCGTGGCAAGAACTGCAATCGGCTCCGGTCAGGTATGGAATGTGTGGCGGCGCGAGCCCCGCCGCCGCCTTAATGGCGACGTCATTGTTGTAGAACGACAGTACGGTCGTCGTGTTGCCGTGGCATTGAGCGCAGCCGTTGGTGATACCGGTGTGCAGCACCGCGATGCTTGCAAAAGTCTTATAACCGGCTTGAGTACTAAGATCTCCCGTGTGGCACACCGCGCACGCTTGGTTGGCGGGGTTCGGCATATGGCCGGCCGGCATCAAATTGCTGTTCCAGTTGGTCGTCGTGTGGCACCCCGAGCAATCGCCGGTCTGTTGCTGCGGCGTACCGATGCCCGCCATGTGATCGGCCGGACGGCCCTGCAGCGCCGGAGTCGAGGTGCCCAGGTAGAAGGTCAAACCCGCCTCATGACAGCTGTCGCAGGCCGTGGGCACGAAGGCATGCTTGGCCGCGCTCATGTTGGTGGGACCAAATCCGCCCGTCACATAGTTCGAGGCGTGGCAGGAACTGCAATCGGTTCCCGAGATATAGGGAATATGCGCGGGCGTGAGCACCGCATCTTTGGGCGTGTAGCTGTTGGCCCAGGTCAGGGCCGTTGTGGTGTTGCCGTGGCACAGTCCGCAATTGGCGGTGATCCCGGTGTGCAGCGCGGACAGAGCCGCCAGCGTGGCCGGCGTGTAGTCGCTCGGCGCCGAGGCGTGGCACTGGACGCAGGTCAGGTTGCTCGGGTTCGGCATGTGACCCGTGGGCAGGGTGCTGCTGGTCCAGTCCTTGGTCGTGTGGCACGCCGAGCAGTCGCCGGTGACCATGGCGGGGTCGGTACTACTGATGTGGTCCGCCGGCCGCAGCTGCAGCGGCGTACCGCTGCCCACGTAGAAGCTCTTGCCCGTATCGTGGCAGGTATCGCAGGACGAGGACACGAAGGCGTGTGTGGCCGCGCTCATGGCCGTTGCCGGGCCGAAGCCTCCGGCCTGGTAGGCCGCGCCATGGCAGGCGCTGCAATCGGTGCCCGCGAGGATCGGAATGTGCGGCGGCG
>Ga0210410_10000443_pt1 | contig 46692 bp, 40 predicted proteins | sample IncBWC4MmetaG_FD_161058 | JGI IMG/M metagenome (GOLD analysis project Ga0210410, IMG submission 161058) | Forest soil microbial communities from Barre Woods Harvard Forest LTER site, Petersham, Massachusetts, United States - Inc-BW-C-4-M | ecosystem: Environmental > Terrestrial > Soil >...
AGACGGACTCGATACAGATGGTGTCCCCCACATTTTCAGACCAATCTATCAACAATCGCCACTACGCTCGCGGGCCGTGAGCGTGGTGGCGAGGACGCCTCTGCCCGCATCACTCCTCGAATCACAAATTCGGAAAGAGATACAGACATTGGATCCCGCATTGCCGGTATTCAACGTGCGCTCGATGAACGATTTGATGGATGCTTCGATAGCGCCGCGCCGATTCTCTGCGGAATTGGTTGGAGTGTTCGCCGCCGTCGCGATGCTTTTATCCTCCATTGGCATCTATGGATTGCTGGCTTACATGGTTGGGCAGAGGTCTCGTGAGATTGGAATCCGAGTCGCCTTGGGAGCCCAGGGGCCTGATATTCTCAAACTCATTCTCGGCAAAGGGCTATTGCTCGCCGGTACTGGAATTGCGATTGGATTGATCCTTTCTGCAATCTCAGCACGGATGATTGCAGGTCTTCTGTACGGCGTTCATCCGATTGATGTGATCGTCTTCGTCACAGTCCCGCTGATTTTGTTGGTTGTCGCCTTTCTGGCGACTTACATTCCCGCTCGTCGCGCGACGATGGTGGATCCAAACATTGCCTTACATGAAAGCTAGAACTGCGAGGATAGAAACGTAACCGACTGCCAAGAAGAAGAAAGTGTCCGTTTACGAAAGGCTAGAGGCTCTCAACATCGGAAGATGCGGCGTCGATGCTAGTCGACCGCGAAACTTTAGCATAGGCGTTTGCTACTTGAAAAGCGTATGTGGCCGCAGAATTGGTCGTCTACTCGATACTCTACGAATGCTGAAGTTGCCGCAAAGCGGTCTGGATATAACGCTCACCATAAGGATGGGTGATACGCGCCGGGCGCCAAATTCCAATCGGAGCGGATGACGGGCAATCCAGAAGTAACCCGCGTCATGGGCTCAAACCTTTTGTGCCAGCTTAGGGGGTCAACCTCACCAACTGGGAACAAATCGAGAACAAATTGGGAACAAACTATCGAGGAACACCCGTGAAATAAGTCGATCAACATATACGTAAGTCGTTGAGAAGCAAAGACGGGCTAGTATTTCATCGTCAGTTCAAAGTGTGACCCTCGCAACCGTTCGCCACATAGTCATGCGGCCAGTGAGAAACTAAACTCTGTGGTACGCGTGGTGCAAACCGGGCCCCCCGAATCGAACTGGCGGGGGACGCAGTTGACGCATGGAAGTTGGTCAGCCCGATTGTATGAGAGGAAATCCTCTGATCGGTCGGTTGGGCGAGTTGGGCAATTCACGGCCTTTCAAAAAGCTAACTGATTGTGGCGACGCGTCTTAGCTTTAGTGATTCCCCGTTCGCAACAAAGAGGCCGACCCAAAATTGGGTCGGCCTCTTACTCCGTTTCGACCAACGCTAAATTCGACCAGGTTTACAGGACGTTGAAGGTGGCACCAGCCACAACGGAAGCACTACTTCCAGCCGTCGGTGTGGTCGCCTGCACCTTGTAAATCCCGGCGACAGCACGTCTCCCAAGCTTGTAGCTGAGCGACGTTGCGCCATTACTGGTTGTTGTCCCCGTTAGCGTCGTCGCTTTGCCATTTGAGGAAGTAACCGTCACGTTGACGTTCGCCCCGGCATCCCCAGAGGTTCCCAGTAGCAAAGTGACTGTGATGGCCACGGTCTGGCCCGGGGTGTAATTCGCTTGATTGGTCTTAACGGAGACGGTTGGCGTTGTCACCGTAGATGTGGAAACCACGTAGGTAGCAGAAGCCGATGCCGTGTACTGAGTCGCGGAGGCATCGCTCGCGGTCACGCCGATGCTGTAGAAGCCATTCGCTGTCCCACTTGGCGAAGTGACATGTAGAGTAGTTGATCCGGCCCCGCCCGGTGATAGCGTAAGCATCGTATTTCCGAGTGCAGAGCTCCAGCCGCTAGGCACAGATGCACCCAAGTTGAAGCTGGAATTGCCGCAACTAGAACTGTCGTTGTCGGAGAGGGTTAGTGCGAAACTCACTGTGGTGCCGGGTGCCACCCACTGACTCTGTGATGGGGAAAGAGTTATAGTCGGGTTCGCGCGGGTGCAGGTCGCGGTCGCCAAAGTGACTGCGACTGTGGCTCCTGTGCTGCTAACAGCAGTCGGCATGATTGTTACGCCAGCAGTGGAATCCAGATAACTTTTACCCACGACCAGCGCGGGATGACTGAAAGAGGAAGGGCTGGTGGGCGTCATATCCAACAGCTCGCTGCTGTTCGAATTCGAGGGGCTCGCCGAGTGAACCACGACCCCGCCCAGAATGTCCGAGTACACAGAGAGGAAGCTATCAACTCCTATCGCCTGCCGGAATTCAACATAGTAGTAGCTGCTCCCGCTCGATGTGTTTGATTGCAGGATCTTCAGGGCTTTAGGATTGCTGTTTTGGGCCTCATAAGGCCCGATCACGTAGGTGCCGCTGGAGGTCACTGTGGTGATTGATGGCTGGGTGCCGCTGTTTAACCAGCCCAAGAGTTCCTTGTGAAAACTGTCGAAATGGCCGGCTTGGGTATATGAAGGCGCACCCATGTCGTCGATCCAGTCGCCGTACTCGCTGTATGTGCCGCTACTGCAAAGGACGGCAGTTCCACAGTCATCGGCGTGGGCATGATAAAGGCCGAAATTGTGCCCCATCTCATGGGCGACCACATGCGCAGTGAACGTGTACTCCCCATTGATCCAAACATCAGAACCGCCAATGGTGGCCCAACCCCACCATGCACTGCACCCCGTGTTGCTCGACATCAAGTAGATGAATCGGCTGTAGTTGGCAAGATTGTAGCCTGCCGCTCGAGCAGCCGCTTGCGCATCCGCTTTAATCGTGCCCGTGTCGCAATTTGTACTCGCCACTCCGATCGTGTACCAGCCGGCCACATTGCCTGTCAGCGACGTATGTTGAAAGGAGTTCTCCATGTCCCAATTGCTCGTCTGGCTGAACACTACGTTCTGCACGGCGGCGGACGTATAAGGCTGATAGGTCGGATTGTCCTGAAAGTTGACCATGATGACCAAGGTGTTGAAAGCGCCGGTGCTCGGAGGCAGTGACGCGGCAGCGATCGTTTGCAGGCTGCTGGAGGTGGTGCTGGTTCCCAAAGCCAGAGCTAACGCGTTACCAACACGGACTCCGCGTACATGCACGATCGAGCCGGTGAGCAAGTTTGTCGGGGTGGTGCCCGCAAAATGAAGCTCCAGCCGCTCGGAGGCCGTCCTCAGAAAATGATGCAGCTTTGCCCCGCTCTTCCCGTCCTCGACCTGGACCTCCAGCGTACCCTCAGTCTCAACTTCTTTTTCGACAGCCCCCTGCACCGAGGGCGGCAAGCTCGCTCGGACGTTCGCCGGCATTGAAACGCGCAAGACCGCTCTAGGATTGCTGACTATCAAAGCGCCGAGCAATTGCTGCCGCGTGGCCGCGACGCTTTGCAGCTCGCTCAGCAGTTGCGAATTTTGCGACCGGCCCGCCGCTTGAAACTGGGCGTTAAGATCCGCGAGCTTAACAGTCAGGCCCTCCGGGGACCCTGAATCGCCTGCATCCTGAGCCCTGCAAGATCGCGAGTATCCTGACAAAACCAGGGCAATGAAAATCGTCGATACAACGATGCTCTTTACAGTCGGGACTCTCCAGATTCCTTGCGTGCGGTCCATTCGTATTTTTCCCCCCGTTTTCTTCACCGCTGGCGAGGGTAGAAGGGGGCGCGCAACGAATCTACTGACATCAAGGCTAGTTTTAGGACACCACCTGAGGATTAGACCCAGCTGTGTCCGTGGGGCAAGGTAAGGGCAGGTTTGAGTTCAGGGTGAATTCGTCTGAAGAAGCCGGACAACACGAGTCCTTACAAACAAAAAGCCCCTGCCGCCTTCCGGGGCGACAGGGGCAATCTTGCAGAGCTGGGCTGCTCTCTTAAGCCTTGCGGAAAATCCGCTTGGAAGAAAGAGCTAGGAGGCCGGAACCCAGCAACATCAATGACGCTGGTTCTGGAACCGGTGGGGGTGGGGGGCTGCCGCCGCCGGGCTGGAGTGTAATATCCTCCGAAACCAGTGCGCCTACCTTGCCATCATTGGCATCGACGTAACGAGCCTTGATGCTGGCGCCCATGCTGCTCGTGATGAGATTCCCTGTTGGAATTGTCACGTCGAAAACCCATATTAGCGTCCCGCCAACATGGTTAAACGCACCGAGGACGCCTCCTGAACTCGCGCATTCGAAGCCGCTTCCCGAACCATCGCAGCCTCCCGAGTTGATGCCGCCATCAACTACGGTCCAATTGCTAATGCCGCCGGGAGCACTATCAAGCGTTGTCGTTGCCGATGGCACGCTGCTGCTTACCTTGATAGCTGCGGAATCGATGTAAAGTCCACCAGCGTTGTATCCAGACGTGTCGATGGTGTACGTAATGTCGTAAGTGGAGTTGCCGCCACTGGTGTTTTCAAGAGCCCACTGCAAGGTGTAAATCGAACCCTGGCAGGTTCCACAATTCGGACCGATGGAATCCGCATAGCTTGGAGTGGACACCACGGCCAAAACTCCAAGCGCCAAGAACACAGCCAAAGCAATTCTCTTAATCATTCTTTTTTTCCCCTCACTCGCCTTTTAACATATTCTCGCTGGGACTTAACGCAAGAAGAAGGGAGCGACGCTGACAGGAGACAGTGCAATCAGTCTGCCAGAGCTCCTTTTCCGTAAGTTCTTTAGAATCAATGATTATTCCCCGCATTACCCTGCCCTAGGGAAATCTCTTGCACAATACTGGCAGTCCGCGTCTGCTCCCAATCGACCATGAGCTCTCCGGGGGTCCCTCCCAAGGTCGAGCCCCCGAGGCAGATCTGAACGTCCCGAAACGAGTGGATGGGGGCAAAGCATCAAGGGGAGCTAAGCAATTGTTCAATCGGCCGAAGCACGAGCAATGGCGTCGGGATCTGTCTTGGCAAAAACGGTTCTATGTTGGCGCATCGAGGAAATTCCGGCTTGCCGGACCTTGTAAAGCAACGTCCGGTAGCTGATCTTCAGCGTTTCTGCCGCTCTGCGCCGGTTCCAATTGTGAGCTTCCAGCGTCTTGAGGATTATGTCGCGTTCCAGCTCGCGCCGCGCCCTATCCGCAACCCGCTTTAAGGTTACGGGGGGCGCCTCCGCGGTCTTGACCTGAGTTGAAGATCCCCCTGACCCCCGGGCTCCTAAATATGCCTGCAGCGCTTCATCGACCCCCAGGACGACGCAGCGCGCCATGCAGTTTTCCAGTTCGCGTATGTTTCCCGGCCAGGAACACCGCTGCAGAATTCGGATCTTTTCCGCTGGAATTTCGGGAGTCGTCTGACGGAACTTGACCGCAAAATTCATGAGAAAATACCGCAAAAGCATAGGTATGTCTTCTACGCGCTCGCAAAGTGGCGGTAAAGTCAGATGAATCACGTTGATGCGATAAAACAGATCCATCCGGAATTTCCCGCTATCGATTTCCGCTTGAAGTTCCCGATTCGTCGCGCAGATTATCCGCGCCTCGACGCGCTTTTCCTCACAGCCACCAATGGGGTAAAATTTTCCGTCTTGCAAAAACTGCAGGAGCTTGGCTTGCACGCTGAGATCGAGGTCGCCTATTTCATCGAGGAATAATGTTCCGCCATCTGCCAACTCGATTCGCCCGGGTTTCGCCGAATTCGCCCCCGTAAATGCGCCAGCCTCGTAGCCGAATAACTCGCTCTCCAGCAACGTCCCCGGTATGGCTGCGCAGTTCACTTTTATAAAAGACCCTTTATTCCAAACCGAGCGCGCGTGGATCAATCTCGCAAGGACTTCCTTACCGGTTCCGTTCTCGCCTTGAATCAACAGGGGAACGTCGGTGTCCGCCACTCTCGCGATCTTTCGACGCAGACCCGCCATCGTCGCCGATTGACCGTAAATGACCTCATCCGGCGGGAGCTCCCCCGTCTTTGCCATCTGTACATTCTCGTTCGCCAATTCGTGGGCTGGCACCGACACGTCTAGTCCTGACCGATTCATGGAAAACGCCTAAAGCTTGGTGCACTCGGAGCGCCACGCTCGATACCGATTTTGCTTGCTCTTGTTTCAGAGTTTATGAAGCCACAGAAATCATCTCAAGTTACTGATACTGAATCGTTTAGATTATGTTCGTATTGAAGGTCCTGGCGAAAGCCTCGGCTAGGTTTGGCGCTTCTCTCCTCTATCTCTTGGGGATAGGGTGTTTCGTCGGCCTGGGAAAATTTTTGCGCTTTCTGTATAAACCTTTGCCAAAAAGCGCCGTCCACGCGGCTTGGCTGTCCATGAACAGTATTAAGGTCTAAGGGGCCAATCGGGGTCGGGATCGTCTGCGAGGTGGGTTGAAGAATGGATGGCCAACCCGCTTACTCGACGATGGGGAGGTCTGGTCGGATGGGATTTCAATTGGAAGAGGCTTCTCCTAGACTCTCGCGGCCTCTGTGCGGATGATGTCATAGCGCTCAATCATGGCAGCGACTCCCATCCGCGGAGTGTGATCTTCTATGCGGCGCTCAACGCGCATTACTCTGCCCAAAGCCCGCACGGAAACTTCTGAGCCACGCGTAACTTCTGTGGGTAATGTTAAGGTGATGTCCAGCTCGGACCCCGCTTCCACATTTTGATCAATCACAAAATATAACCCGCGGGTCGAAATATCGCGTGTGCTTCCCTCTTGTCTTTCCACGCAATTTTCCGTGGGAACCTTCACGATTACAGGTAACGTTAAATCATATCGTTTGGCGGTGCGCCGCTCGGTCATTATCCCCAACCCTCATCCTCCGCTCTACCCGCGACCCGAAAACGTACGGCCGCATCTTTACGGGCGCCGGATATCAAACACCCCGCCGAATCTTGACGCTAACTTTATTTTCCCCGATTCAACGCCCCACGGGCATAGGACTGACTGAACTGTTAGCCCACAGGAATGAAAAATGCCCCCTAGAAACTACTTCGGCCAAATTCGAGTTCAGGACTACTACTGCTAACTGTTCCGTACCGCACCTGCCCCCACGGCCGGCACTTCCTCACGGGAAGCGGGTGCCGCCGCGGAGCTTCGGGATCGTGGCGTATCCAGGTTGAATTGACGCATTTTATAAAGCAGCGCCTTGTAACTTATGCCGAGCATCTTGGCCGCGTCCTTTCGGCACCAGCGCGTCCTCTCCAGCGCGTCTGCAATTGCTTCCATCTCTGCTTCGTCTTTCAACCCGCGGACAAGCGCTTTGAGTCCCTGCTCGCGCGGAATAGGCGGTGTCTCTCGCGGCGATGTGCGCTGGCGAGCTGAGGACATTTCGACGAGCTCGCGCAGGCTCCCTTCATCGTCCTCCAGAATGACGTACCTCTTTACAAAGTTTTCCAGTTCGCGCAAATTTCCCGGCCAGGGATATTTGACGGCTGCGTCCAGAAGATACTGCGAAGGCTCCGGGGCTGATTTTCCGAATTTCTCGCTGTACTTTTCGAGGAAATGCCGGAATAGAAGGGGAATTTCTATCAAGCGCTCCCTGAGGGGCGGCACCAGGATCGAAAGCACATTCAGCCGATAGTAAAGATCCTCGCGAAAACGGCCTGTTTTCATCGCTTCTTGCACGTCTATGTTTGTGGCCGCCAGCACGCGCACGTCGGTATCGATCAAACCGCGTCCGCCCAGCCGGGAGTACTGATGATCTTGCAGCACGTGAAGCAGTTTCGCTTGCAGGTGCGTGCTCATCTCCGCGATTTCATCCAAGAAAATCGTCCCTTTGTTGGCAATCTCGAATTTGCCCGGTTTGCTGCGCACTGCGCCGGTGAAGGCTCCTTGCTCGTATCCGAACAGCTCGGATTCCAGCAGTTCACCTGGCAAGGCGGCGCAGTTCACCTTCACGAACGGCTGATTCCGGCGCTTCGAGCGCAAATGAATCATGCGCGCCACAACTTCCTTGCCCACGCCGCTCTCACCGCAGATAAAAACCGGTACGTCCACCGGCGCAATCTGCAGAATCTGCTGGCGTATTCTCACCATCTGCGGGCTCGCCGCAAGAAAGCTGAGGTCTTCGGTCACCTGATCGCAATAGTCGCGCAGCGCCTGGTTCTCTGTAACCAACTGCTTCTTCTTCCGCGACTTCAGCATCGCCGCGTCCAGTTCCGTCTTCTCAAAGGGTTTCGTGAGGTAATCATGCGCGCCCAGCCGGATGGCTTCGACCACCGTGCCTACTTCATTGGAACAAGACAGCATGATGACGTTGAGCGTCTGATCCACCTGCATCAATTCTTTCAGTGTCTCGATCCCGTTCAAGTCCGGCATCAGCACGTCCAGAATTATGAAGTCTGGACGCTCTCCGTGATTTATTTTTTCGATGGCCTCTTTTCCCGAGCTGACGGCTTCGACTTCAAATCCGTCTACTTCGAGCAAAGTTTGCAGATATTTTCGTATGCTCGGCTCGTCGTCCACTACCAGAATTCTTTCTTTATTGGCCATCGCCCTCTCCCTGTTCGCTCTTCCAAAACCCGTCAATTAATGCTGATCCATTGGCAGCAGGAAAGTGAACTTGCTTCCCCGCCGCGCCTCGCTCTCGACCCAAATTTTCCCGCGATGCGCCTGCACCAGCCGTTTGGCAATCGCCAGTCCCAGACCCATTCCCGATGTGTTTCGGTCGACTCTCACGAAGTCCTCGAAGATTTCCTGATGATGCTCCGCCGCGAGACCTGTGCCGGAATCTGTGACGCTTACTTCCACACTGTTTGGGCGCGGCAGGCGGAATCGCCGGCGCTCTTCCACCGGCGCCGTTTCCGCCACGCGCCGCTCCCAAAAATGCGGCGCCGCTTTCAGCGTGACGACGCCTCCACTCGGAGTGTGTTTCAGTGCGTTGTCGAGAAGATTTGCCGCGGCCTGCTGCACTTTCTGATAATCGAAACTGAAGCTGGAAATGGAGGGGTCGACGGTCGTTTCCAGCTTTACTCCTTTTCGCTGAAACGCCTCCATCCAGCGGTTCGCAAGCTCTCCCAGGCAATCTCGCAAATCGTTGTCCCGGAGCTGCAGCACCAGTTTGCCGCTCTCCAGCGCCGAATAGTTCAGAAACATCGATACCAACCGCACCAGCCGTTCGGCGCTTTCCTTGGACTCTTCCAGAATGTCTCGCTGTTTTTCCGTCAACCGGCCCAACGATCCCGTCAACAACAAGTCGTAGTACCCTTTGATTACAGCCAGCGGAGTTTTTAGTTCATGCGCCGCCGAAGCGAGAAAAAGAGTCTTCTGGCGGTTAACCTCCTGCAACTTCAAGTAAGCTGCGAGCAGATTTCGGTAGGTGATCTCGCGCTCCTGCAGCAGTTCTTGAACTGTAAGTCGCGTCCCGGGAACCTGCGCCATCGGGGCGAGTGTCTGGGAGTCGAACTGCACGATCAGCCAGTCCGGTTCCGGCATCCAGTGAATGCGGGCGCGCGATTTCTCGCCTTCCCGGAGCAGTTCAATCTCGAGCTCTCGCTCGCCCCTCTCGATTGGCCCAAGAATTTCCTTCGGATCCTTTTTCAAAAGATCCCGGAATAAATTTACTTCTGAATGACCCGCGTAACCCAGCGCTTGGATATATTCTTGGGCTCGAGCATTGACCAGTAGCAACCGCCCCCCGCGTTCCGCTACCACCAACCCGTGGTCAAGCGTGTCCAAGACCCCTGCAACCAGCCCAGGAGCCAGCGAATCTAGCCTTGCTTGACCGGATGCCGAAGTCGTTCCTAGGGTCGCACTCATTCGCGATCCTCATGCTTCCCGGGAATATGGAAAAAGTTTTCCCTTGTAGAGTGCTCATCCTTGCAAACATGCAACGGACTGTCAATGGTAAACACGTTCCATTTGCACATTTACGGAAATCAAGTGCACATCCGGGCGACTCAGGAAACCTACCTGAAGAGAGGGCATCATAGTCATAGGCGTAACAATCGGAAAACACATAGTTTATAGTCAACCCCGCGGCCTTCGATCTGGCATTCCATCTGCTCAGTTTCGTACTAGTTCCACGGTACTAAGGGACACCGGTGCAGATCCAATCTTCGAAGAAGGCAGGGCGATGCGTGGAATACGCTAAGAATCGCATTTCCCCTCGCATTCGGCTTCAAGTGCCGGTCTTTCTGAGGGGCAGGGACACTTCAGGGGTAGACTTTATTGAGCTCACCAAAACGCTTAATATTAGCGCTACAGGGGCTTGTATCGCTTCTTCCCACCTTCTGAAGCCTGATCAGGTCGTCCAACTGACAATCCCCTCGCCCTCACCAGCTACGCCCGGTCTTGTGCCAAGCGAAACCCCTCCCATTCCCGCGCGTGTCCGGCGTCAGGAGGTTGTTGGGGACTTGCGGCTGTTCGGCTTGGAGTTTCTTCGGTCTCTTGAGTAAAAAGAAAGCCAAGTTCCTCTGCAAGGTCAATCTTGGGTGATTATGTTACACCCGTACGCTCGGCCTGGGATTCCCGCTCCACTGTAAAATCTTCTATACCCTTTTATTGTAATCGGATAGCATACAAAGTCAGCCGAACGATTCCCACTGGGATCTCGTAGGGTTTTACCTGGAATGGGCTTCTACTTGCTCCTAGTACTGTGATTTTCAATGATTCTTTCCCCAGCCCCCGCGGGGAGAGGCAAAGGATAGGTGTAGAGGCAGCATGCCCAGCCCCCGCACCCCAGTGCCCCCGCGCTTGACGATTGAAGATTCTTACCTCGAACTGCTCGCCGATACGCTCGAGAGCCTCGATTTGCCCGCGCGCGGCCAATTTCTCCAGCGCTATTTCCTCGCGATCACTCACCTCGATCTCCCCGATAGCCAATGTCTGCAGCTGTGGGATGAAATGCTGACGCGTCGCCGCATGTTGAGCGATCAGTTGGGCCGCCAGGTATCGTTAAAGACCACCCTCATGGATGTATTGTCTACTGCTGGTTTATTCCGCGTGCCCATTTTGATCGAGTACGAGGATTTGAAAAAACTTCAACTGAATGCCGTTACGGATCCCCTGACTGGTCTGCACAACCGCAGGCTGTTCGGCGAGACATTCGAAAAAGAAATTAACCGCGCCCGCCGTTACGGCCTGCCCCTGGGGCTCGTCATTTTGGATTTGCATCGCTTCAAGGAAGTGAATGACAAGCATGGCCACCCGCGCGGCGATGAAGTATTGCGGGCTGCGGCGGCCACTCTGATAAAGACGCTGCGCACATCGGACTCTGCCTTCCGCATCGGCGGGGATGAGTTTGCTCTGCTATTGCCCCAGACCGATGCGGCGCAAGGCTTGGCCCTCAGCCGACGCATTGAAACCGTGTTTGAGGAAACTGTCCAACCCTTGCAGTTAAGCGTGAGGGTAAGCATGGACCATGGTGTGGCTACATTTCCGCTGGACGGTGAACAGGCTGATCAGTTGATTCGCGTTGCCGACGAGCGCCTGTATCGCTTGAAGCACGCGAATCATGGGCGCTCCGTCTCGCGAGCCACGACTGCTCCTGCGCAGGAAACTCCCGCGCCCGAGACTCCCGAACGGTCCACTTCGACCCCCAGAACGATTTCCATTGAAAGCAAACGGCCGACTGAAAAAACTGACGAGGTGCTTTCCATCGCGGCGTCCGCGGCTGCTGCTGGCATTTCCCTGCAACCTGGTAGTGCACAGGCTCCACCGGTCGCGCATACCTACCCTCGTAAGGCCGAACGGGTCTCGATGGGCGGAACGAACGCCTACGCTCTTCTTGGCGAACAAGGAGGGCGCCGCGCACGCGTTTTGGACCTTGGGTTTGGCGGGGTCGCGCTGGAAATGGAAACCACTGAAAATCTGCCAGAAAGTCTGCTGGCTATCTTGCATGTGCCGATACTTCCGCCCGTTCGAGTCAATCTCAAACCGGTATGGTCGCGGCGCACCGGGGAAGGCCAATTCCGCGTCGGCTGTTGTTTCGTGTCCTGAGAGGCGTTCGATCACCGAAATTTTCGTGAGTCTCCTCTACAACGCCTTCAATTTGCCTGCGCAGAGCTTCGTTGCCGTAGCCAGCGTGACGCGAACAACAATGCCTGTTGAACGTGCGCCAGTCCCAGCCCCCATCGCAATTCAGCCTGTTCGACGGATTCTCCGTTCGCTTCGAGCCGTAACCCCAGCGCAACCCCTGCTTTCTGCCCCTTTCTTGATGGGACTTTGGTCAGGCTCAACATCACTCCAAGCGTGGCCGACGACCCCGCGCTACGGAGCAGTTCGCTGAGCTTTTCGAGAAGCGAGAAGTGCAGCGCGGTGTTCTCCGCCTCCTCGGGAGAACGAAACGTGATCACGAAATCTCCACAATAAACCTCGCCCGTTTGTCCGGATTGGTGAGCGGTCCCCGATCCGGGATACTCCACCGAAAATTGAGATTCCTCGCTGTTCAGCGAAGAGAAAAAGTTTTGCAGCGCGCGATTTTCGGGCACCCCCTTGGCAGTTTCCTGGGATGCCCAGGAATGTTCTGGAATTCTCCCGACAATTTCCACGCGCATGGCTCGAAATTACGCGAAGAACTCGAAGGCCACAAGTGCAAATCTTCGGCTCTTGTCAGCGTCTTAATTTCCCATCATTCTTCCCGCAGCCTGCTAATATCCCTCTCTCGGAACCCGCGAAATCCAGCCAGAGAGGTCCAATGCCTGAACCGAAACCCAGCCGTCCCTATTGGCCAGACTTTCCTTCAACGTCCGCTGACGCGACTTCCGGCCTCAAGCCCTGGAGCTGGGCCGTTGAGCGCCTCGAGAAATCTCACAACTACTGGATCGCCACTTCGCGTCCCGGTGGCCGCGCCCACCTCATGCTCGTTTGGGGTATATGGTGGCAGGACGCATTTTGGTTCAGCACCGGGCCTCGCACGCGCAAGGCCAAGAATATCGCTGCTGACCCTCACTGCGTAATCGGCACGGAGAAAGCCGACGAAGCTGTCATCCTCGAAGGCGCCGCTCAGGAAATCACCGACCGGGCAGTCTGGAAGCAGATCGTCGAGGTGTACAACGCCAAGTATGGCGGCGATGTCGGGCCTATGCTCGAATCATCGGGCGGCTGCATTTTTCGCGTCCAGCCGCACACCGCATTCGGCCAGGATGAGCACGCCGCGAATTTCGCCGAATCCGCCACCCGCTGGAACTTCTGACGCCCCAGGGGGCCACCAACCCTGGACCTCAAGTTCAGCCTCTCGGGGCTCAATTGGAAATGGAGCGGGCTTTCCCGTAGAATAGTTGTTCCTCGCGACCTAGCGACGCGGCTATGGCTCTCTCCCTTCGAGAGATGCCGCGCAGACCGGACGCGAAAGAATGGAGTTCCATGAAGCCAGGTATTCATCCCGACTATCATCCCGTTACAGTGCATTGCGCCTGTGGCAACACCTTCCAGACGCGCTCGACCATCAAAGGCGATATGCTGCGCGTGGAAATCTGCTCGAACTGCCATCCCTTCTTCACAGGTAAGCAGAAGCTGGTCGACACCGCTGGCCGCGTTGAGCGCTTCACCAGGAAGTACGCTGACGCCGCCGCCAAAGCAGAGTCCGCCAAGGCCGAATCCGCGAAGAAGTAAATTAGGGTAAATTCTTAGGGGACATCCATTTCCGGCTGTCCCCTGTTTCTTTTGCCGGCCCTCTCCTGCGCGGTGGCTAATACCACTTTCTCTTCTCTGCGCTCCCCCCGTCTCTGCGTTGCTGTTTTCCTGCCCTCGACTTTCAACCTCTGACTTTCGACTTCTCTCTATCTTCCGCCCGTGTACAATGAACTTCCATAGTGGCCACGCAATCCCGCATGTTCGATCCGGCTTCGCCCGGTGAACTGGTTGAAACCGCGCCGCCGCGCGTCACACTCCGCAATGCTTTCGCTCATCCGTATGATTCCGCCATTGCCGCAGCGCGCACCTGTTACGCGGCCCGGCTGATCGGCCCCGAAGAAATCACTGACAAACAGCGTGTAAACATTGGCGCGGCAACTTTTTACAGTGGGCATCACACCGTCTACCAGCACGCCCATTTTGAATTCGGCCTCGAAAACGTCAGCCGCCAATTCGTTTGGACCTTTCTCCACGCGCATCCCTTCTACAATTCCGAGCAGCAAAGCCAGCGCTATGTCCGCCTCGACCGCGCTCAGGCCTATATTCCATCTGTATCCCTATTTTTCGACGAACAGTGCAAGCAAATCTACGAACATGCCGTCGCTCGCGCCTGGAACCACTATCGCGAGCTTTCCGCGCTTCTCCTTCCCGAGGTGCGCTCCATCCTCAACGACATTTGGCACGTCAGCGCGATGTCTAATCCCAAGCGCCTGCAAAAAATCGAACGCGCCGCGGAGAAGCGGGCCATCGAAATTGCGCGCTACGTTTTGCCCGTCGCCGCCTTCACTACCATGGTGCACACGCTTTCCGGCATCGTCCTGCACCGTCTCTGGCGCATGAGCGCCGCCTCGGACACTCCCAGTGAAGCGCGCGCCGTCATCGGCTCGATGGTCGCTCACGTAAAAGAAATCGATACGCAGTTCTTTGACCGCTTCGCCACCGAACCACTCGAAGAGTTGCCCGAATGGAAAAACACCTCGTCAGGCAATGGCACCGGCGAAGCTTTCGCCAAAGAATTCGACGCCAAGCTCGGCGGCAAGACTTCCAAACTCATCGATTACTCGCCGCACGCCCCGCGCATCATTGCGGAAGCCTATCGCGCGGTCGCCGGACTGACGGAAGCGCAGTGCACCAACACCGAGGCCATCGATCGCTTGCTCAATCCCGCGCGCAACCTCTATCGTCTTGAAACTCTCAATGTCGGTGTCCACGCCCCCATGATGCGTGCGCTCCAGCACGCCCATTACACGTTCGCCAAAAAAATCAGCCATACCGCCGACAGCCAGGACCAACGCCATCGCCTGGTGCCCGGCTCTCGCCCTCTTCTCACCCTCGCCGACACGCGCGAGCCGGACTACATCACTCCCATGCTCCTCCGCACTAACGCCCGTGCCACCGAGCTCTACCATCGCGCCATGTACGAAGCCTGGGCCGCCAAGAATCAACTCCTCGATCGCGGCGTTCCTCTCGAAATCACTCTCTATCTGCTTCCCAACGCAAAATCTATTCGCCTCGTCGAATCCGGCTCGCTCCTCCATCTTCTCCACAAGTGGACCATGCGCACCTGCTTCAACGCCCAAGAAGAAATTTATCAGTCTTCCATGGACGAGATCGCCCAGCTCCGTGAAGTCCACCCTGAGCTCTCCCGCTACATCGGCCCACCGTGCCACATTCGCGCCGGCATCACTACGCCCATCTGCACCGAGGGTTCGCACTTCTGCGGCGTTAAAGTCTGGCTGGACTTCCCCAACGTCACCCGCCGCATCTGAAACCCTGTGGTCATCCAATTCATCAAATCCATTAGGTAGAACCTGACCATGACGCGCTCACCCGGCCGTTGGATCACCGCAATTTTCATGGCGGGCTTGCTTCTCGCTCCTTCCTCGTTTGCCTTTGACCTTTCCCTGTCCGGCGAGGCCGTCCGCGACGCCTACTTCCTCGGCCAACGCAATGACGAGAAAATGGCGCAAGTGCTTGCTCCTTACACCAGGCGTCTCGCTCTCCCCGAAAAAGGTCCGTACATCTCCGAAATCAAGTTGTTCACTCCGTACTCCCAAATCATCGACCTCTCGCGCCAGCAAGCCGGCCACTATAGCGCCCAGCAGGCGCAGCAGGATTATCGCGACCGCGGCGACACCATTCTCGTTTTTGTCCGCATCGAGTTCACCGCGACCTATAGCTATCCTCAAGCCGTAGCCTCAGCCAACAAAGTCGCCAAGGAGCGGGGAATCAGCCCACAACTGCAAGACTTCTGGAGGGATTTTTGCTTGGGTCTGTCCCAGAACAATAAATGGGTCGAACCCCGAAACGAACGCGCGGAAGCTGTCTACGATAGGGGCGAAGGTGGTCTAGGAGGAGCCGTTATCTGGCTAGAGTTTGACGCCCACGACGTTGTGTCAGATGAGATCACCGTAGAAGTCGAAACCCCTGACGGCCAGCACATCGTCGCCGGGTTCGACCTTTCACAATTGCGCTAGTATTCGCCTCTTCAATAGCGTTATAGGCCGCGCCCCAATTCCCAAGGTCGCCCCAAGCACTACTGTCGTCCGTCGTGCAGGAAAACTCTCCTGTCCCACCACCAATAGCAATCACAGCCTGTCCAAATCGCCGGGTTTCGAACGTCACTCTAGTGGCGGACAATAATGGCCGCCTATAATCCATCACGGAGGATTCACATGCAATATTTGCTGATGCTCTATGCAGAAGAAGCCGGCTGGAACAGGCTGACAAAGGCCGAGCAGGAACAAGGTGTCGCGGCCTATAAAGCCTACACAGAGGCGCTGTCGAAGGCGGGCGTCCTGAAGGGCTCGAATCGCCTCCAGCCGAGTTCGGCTGCCACGACAGTACGAGTCGCGAATGGCAAGCCGCAAGTCCTGGATGGTCCCTATGTTGAGTCGAAAGAACAGATCGGTGGCTACTATCTTATCGACGTCGCCGATCTTGACGCGGCTATCTCCTGGGCAGCGCGATGCCCGGGCGCAAGCCACGGGGTGGTCGAGGTGCGCCCCTCGTGGTCCATGCCAACGTGAACTGTGCCGCAGAGTGAACGAATGAGCTTGCCTGAAGGCGACGCGCAGGCGCGCAAGACAGCGGACGCGGTCGCGCGTCGCAGTTACGGCAAGCTGGTCGCCTTTCTCGCGGCACGCACACGGGATGTGGCTGCTGCCGAAGACGCACTCTCGGAGGCATTCGCTACAGCGCTGGCCGATTGGCCCGCGAAGGGGTGCCCCGCGAACCCGGAAGGGTGGCTGCTGACCGTAGCGCGGCGAAAGGTGATCGACATGCACCGAGGACGGCGTCGCCATGAGATTGCAGCCGAGCAGTTGCGCGTCCTTGCAGAAGGGCTGGACGCTGCCGCGGCCGATGCGGGGATCCCCGACCAGCGTCTTGCCCTGATGTTCGCCTGCGCCCATCCGGCTATCGAGGCCGGCGTTCGCGCGCCGTTGATCCTGCAGGTGGTGCTGGGGCTGGATGCGAAACGAATCGCTTCGGCGTTTCTCACCTCCCCGGAAGCCATGGGTAAGCGGCTTGTCCGCGCCAAGGACAAAATCCGGCAGGCCGGGATCCCATTCAGCATCCCCGAGCGCGAGGAACTTCCCGGCCGGCTCGACACCGTACTCGACGCCATCTATGCCGCCTTCGCAGAAGGTTGGATTGATGCCGCGGGAACGGATATGGCCCGTCGCGATCTCGCGGAGGAAGCCATATTCGTGTGCCGGCTGGTGACGGAGTTGCTCCCCACCGAGCCGGAGGCGCTGGGTCTTCTCGCCCTCATGCTTCACGCGGAAGCCCGCCGCCACGCTCGGCGCAATTTGCGCGGCGAGTACGTGCCTCTTGCCGAGCAGGATCCTGCTCTGTGGGATTCGCAAATGATCGTCGAGGCCGAAGCCTTGCTGCGGCGTGCCAGCGACCTCGGCTCCATCGGCCGCTATCAGTTGGAAGGCGCGTTGCAATCGGCGCACGTTTATCGCTGCCGTACGGGTCACGCCAACTGGCCAGAGGTAGTTCAATTATACGACGCGCTGCTGACGCTTTCCGGCTCTCCGGTGGTCGCAATCAATCGCGCCCTTGCGATCGCGGAAATGCACGGCGCCAGCGCTGCTCTTGACACCCTGCAAGAAGTTGCCGCAGATATGCGGCTCGCCGAATACCAGCCCTACTGGGCGGCGCGCGCGGAGCTGCTCGCCAAAACCGGTGCGCACCGCGAGGCCCGCCAGGCCTACGAAATCGCAATCGGTCTCGAGCGCGACCCCTCCGTCCGCGGCTTCCTCCAACAGCGTCAATCTGCGTTGGACTAAAGACGACTGCGGCGGCCGCGACTAGCTTCGCCTGGGCTGCAAGCCCCAAAACAGTAAGGAAAGAGCTACGACAGACAATTGGAGGACCTGGGTTGGCTTAGGAGCGCCAGCGCAGCGTCACCGGGCCTTGCATGGGATGGACCATGGGCTTGCCCGTCTGGCGGGACTCCAGCAAGTTGCTCTTCAGCGCGAAGTACCACTTCGCGGGGCGGTCCGCGTCGTCAATCAGCATGAGACGCGGGTTGTGTTTCAGGCCCTCCGCCTGGCGGATCATGGTTTGCTGGTCTTGCTTCAGAAACATTTTGCCGAACGTGCGGAAGAGCGGCACCGGCAGGAAAAGCAGATTCCAGGCCGCCACAAAATCGATCCGGCACAGATCCCTGCGCACCGGGGTCACCGTCGCACGACTCGAAAACCACAGCTTGCCGCTGTGGATTTCCTCGAGCCGCTGGTTAGGGAGCACAAAATCAATCGTTGTCGTCACCTCTTCGCCGGTCATTTTTTTGAGCATCTGGTACGGCGCGCTGTTCGAGCTGGGCGAATGCTTGCTCATCCGGAAGCCGTTGGGGATCGGCTCAAACTGTTTTTCTTTTTCGTGGATGCTGTGCCGCCCGCGCCACCACCACGATTGATGTACGAACGGCCCGTGCGCCGGGTCCATAAGCCCGATGATGCCGTGATCGATGTGCGAAGGCAGTTTGCAGGAGAGGTGCGTGATCTTGTATTTCTTGCTGAACACGGGCAACGCCGGCGCTGGAGAGATTTTCTCCGGCGTTTGTCTTCCCGGCGCGGTGTTGACTGCTTTGCGGTCACGGGAGCTCATATAAACCCATACGTATCCGTCGCGCTCCTCGCAGGGAAAATGTCCGGCGAAAATTCGGTCTACTTTCAGTTTGTCCTGGCTCGTCAGCGAAGGAATTTCGACGCATTGCCCCGTGCACGCTTCAAAACGCCACCCGTGATAGCTGCACTCCACCGTCTTTCCATCGAACTCTCCGTAGGAAAGGGGAATCCCGCGATGCGGGCAGGAATCGCGCATCGCGAACGCTTTGCCGTCCGACGTGCGCCCCAGAACCAGCGGCACCTCGAGCAGCGTTGCGGTCGCGAGTTTCTCTCCTCTGATTTCTGCGCTCCGCAGCGCCGGATACCAGAAATCCCACAAAAAACCGGCGTCTTCTTCTGGCGAGGACGCGGATTCTCTCGACGTCGCCTGAATGCCTTGCAGGATTGCGTGCGCGGTTTCGCTCATGGTTTCGTCCGAATCGTAGTACACATCGCAGCGTGGGGCAATGAGACAAGAGAAAATGCGACGGACATTCGGGCCAGCCACCCATTTGCGTGATTTTGCAAACGGCGCTATTCTTGGTGTAGAGCTTATCGATGTACGCCACATTCTATTAGCCGACTCGCCCACCGCTCCAGCCCGGAGCGTCGCTCCTGATTTTCACCAGTTACAAGTCACCAGTCACGAGTCACGCCTTTTTCGCATGAGGTTTTCCATGGCCGGATTAACGCTATCTGAAAAATTAGATCAACTCGGCACGCGCTACGACGAATTGACGCAACAGCTTTCGACGTCGGAGGTGGCCTCGGATTCCGCGCGCTTCCAGAAAATTGCCAAGCAACATGCCGAGCTGGAGGAAATCGTCGCCAAGCACCGCGAGTTCAAACAAATTGAAAAAGATCTTGCCGGCGCGCGCCAAATGTTTGTCGAAGCCGATGACCCGGAAATGAAGCAGATGGCGCACGAGGAAGAAAAGCAGCTCGCGGCGCGCAAGGAAACGGTTGAGCGCGAGCTTAAACTGCTGCTTCTTCCCAAAGATCCGAATGACGAGAAGAGCGTCATCCTGGAGATCCGGGCCGGGACGGGCGGAGACGAGGCCGCGCTCTTCGCCGGCGAACTCTTTCGCATGTATTCGCGTTATGCGGAAACACTGGGCTGGAAAGTCGAAGTGCTCGAAAGCTCGCCGTCCTCGCTCGGAGGTGTCAAGGAAATTGTGGCCGCCATTCAGGGCCACAAAGTGTATTCGAAGCTGAAATACGAAAGCGGCGTGCACCGTGTCCAGCGCGTGCCTGCAACCGAGCAGCAGGGCCGCATTCATACCTCCGCGGCGACGGTTGCGGTGCTTCCGGAAGCCGATGAAATCGACATCAAGATCGAAGCCAAGGATTTGCGCGTCGACACGTTTTGCTCCTCAGGTCCCGGGGGCCAATCCGTGAACACCACTTATTCGGCTGTGCGCATCACGCACATTCCGAGCGGCCTTGTGGTTTCACAGCAGGACGAAAAATCGCAGATCAAGAATCGCGCCAAGGCCATGCGCGTTTTGCGCGCGCGCCTCTACGAATTGGAGCTGGAAAAACAGCAAGCAGCGATTGGCGCCGAGCGCCGTGGACAGATCAAATCAGGCGACCGCTCGGAGAAAATCCGCACTTACAACTTCCCGCAGAACCGCGTCACCGATCACCGCATCGGCCTGACCCTTCACCAGCTCACAGATGTGATGGATGGCAAGCTCGCCCCGCTTGTTGATGGCCTCGTTTCTCACTATGAGGCCGAGCGCCTCGAGCAGGAGCTTGCGGAAGCGTAAAACGGTCCTTACAGGACCGGCATTCCGATCTCACTCAGACTGCTGGGGGGAAGAAAAGAAAAAATGGACGGCCTGCGGGAACCGTATTGTATGGATATTCGCGCGGCACTCAAGAACGGCATTGGGCAATTACGTGATGCGCATGTACCTTCCTTCACGCTTGCGGCGGAACTCCTGCTGCTTCACGCGCTCGGGCGCGACCGCACGTGGCTCTACGCGCATCCGGAAGAATTGGTTCCGGACGCGAATGCGGAACGATTCCAGGCTTTGATCGCGCGCCGCGCCGCCGGCGAGCCCACGCAGTATCTGACGGGAAAGCAGGAATTCTGGGGGTTGGAATTCGAAGTTACGCCGGACGTGTTGATTCCCCGCCCGGAAACGGAGCACGTCATCGAAGTAGCGTTGGACCGCCTGGCGTTGCGTGAAGTTCGTGCCGGACGCCCGCAGACAACTTCGGGTGAAGGATTTCTGATCGCGGATATCGGTACAGGCTCGGGCTGCCTGGCCATCGCGCTCGCCAAGGAATTGCGTGGAGCCATGGTCTACGCAACAGATATTTCCCCGAGCGCTCTTGTGGTCGCACGCCGAAATGCGGTGCGTCTTGCCGTCGCTGAGCGAATTCAGTTCGTAGAGTGCCACTTGCTGGAAGGCCTTGAGTCATCAGTCACAAGTCATCAGTTAGCTCGAATGGATCTGATCGTCAGCAACCCGCCTTATATCGGCCGCCGCGAAACGGAAACTCTTCCCATCGAAGTGCGGCGACACGAGCCCGAAGGCGCGCTCTACGGCGGCGCAGAAGGCTACGAACTTTATGCAAGCCTGATTTCGCAAGCCGTCGAAAATCTGAAGCCTGGCGGGATTCTGGTTCTTGAGCTAGGCCACAACAGCTTGCTAGCCGTTCGTCCCCTGCTCCATGCGCCCACGTGGGCAAGCGTCGGTGTGACGAATGATCTCGCTGGCATTCCACGTGTAATCGCCGCCATTAAGACTTGAACCCTGATAAGAAACGGAATTTCGATTGTAGAGATCAGTTAATCCAAAACTTTTTCATCGCGGCCTTGCCGACACGCATATTTCTGCCCAGAAGATTGCGCTGCATTTTCCACCGCTTGAGTTCTCTTGCCGCAGACGCTGAACTTAGGGCCAATCCGACCGGAACCTCGTGAAGGCGGTTTTTCTCATTTGGTGTCTTTGGGGTATCGTGGTAGTTCGTTCTGGAAATGTCGGGCCCCACCGAGACAAAGTAAGCCTTATTTACCCGCATCCTGCGCAACGCTTTGTTTAAGCTTTTTCGATCCTTCCCGGGCATTCGCTTGCGATTCCATTTAATCTCGATTGCCAACCGGGGGCGCTTCTTCCTCAAGACCAAAAGATCTACATAATGCCCGGTCTTTATCGCATATTTGCGCGCAAGGAGCGTCCAACGACCATCAGCGGGAAGCGTCCTTCGCAGATGGTAGTAAATGCAACATTCGATGTCTGCCTCCTTCGTAATTCGGAGCTTTTTAAGATCATGCCGGAGTTTTGTGGCGAGTCCGTGACGCATAAAATTCTCAACCTTGGAGAGGGTATCTCTCTTCATAGAACCCCTTGTCGTGCACTATACAAGATCCCCTCTGCGATTTTCATAAAAGGCAAGGGTGAGCAGTGGGGGTTGGGCTTCCCAACCTGTAGCGGGGAAAAAGCGAAAGGCGTAGGCTAGCAAATATGCCGGACCTGGCGCGCTTTCGAGCGAAACACGGCCCACTGGAGGAGCAATCCCCATTCGCGCAATCGTCCATCCTTCATGTGGACATGGACGCGTTCTTCGTTTCGGTTGAATTGCTGGAAAGGCCGGAACTGCGCGGAAAGCCTGTGGTCGTGGGCGGGCGCCCCGATCAGCGCGGTGTAGTGTCGGCGGCGAGCTACGAAGCGCGCAAATACGGAATTCATTCCGCGATGCCCCTGCGGACTGCGGGGCGTCTTTGCCCGCACGCAATTTTTCTCGATTGCCGCCACACGCTGTACTCGGAATGGAGCGACCGCGTGGCCACGATTCTCGCGAAATTCTCTCCCGTAGTCGAAATGGTTTCGATTGACGAGGCGTATCTCGATCTTGCTGGAACGGAGCGGTTGCACGGCCCGCCGTTGGCCGCCGCCGATAAACTCCTTCGCGCGATCACGGGTACGACCGGGCTTCCCTGCTCCGGGGGCTTGGCGGCGACGCGCCTTGTCGCGAAAGTCGCTTCCGACCAGGCCAAGCCCCAGGGTCTAGTGTGGGTCGCGCCGGGACAGGAGGCGCAGTTTCTCGCCCCGCTCCCCGTGCGAAAAATTCCCGGCATTGGCGCAGTCACGGAACGCGCCCTGCGCGCGCTGAACATCGAAACCGTGGAGCAACTAGCAGCCGTCCCCCAAGAGAAACTCGAAACAATTTTCGGGCAGTGGGGCACTGCGCTGCATCGCAAAGCCAGCGGCGGCGATTCTTACGAATTCGTGATCGACGCCGAGCCGAAATCGATCTCGCACAACCACACTTTCGGCGAAGATACCGATGAAACCGCTGCGCTTGACGCGATGTTGAGTCATCTTTCGCAAAAAGCCTGCAAGCGCCTGCGCGAAGCCGGCCTCACCGCGCGAACGCTCACACTGACGATCCGCTACGCTGGTTTCGACACACACACGTGCTCGAAGACACTCTCAGAACCTACTCGACTGGACGCCGATATCTTCGACGTCTTTCATGATCTCTTCCGCCAGCATCGCGACCATCGTCGGAAGGTTCGCCTTCTCGGCGTCAGCTTGAGTGGCCTCACGCATGAGGCGGAGCAGCTCGATCTGCTTGAAGCGGAGCGCCGCGGGAAACTCGCAAAACTTACGAGCGCGGCCGACCGCCTGCGTGACCGCTTCGGATTCGGCTCCGTGCAATTCGGCGGATCACTCCACCCTGAAGGGACCAAGGAAGACCGCGAAGACTCTTAATGCGGCGGTTTTGTTCCGATCGCTTCGAGCATCAAGACTTGTTTGAATAGCTTATACTTTCATGCGATGAGCGCTTCCTCACAACCTACTGTCTCCGGAGCGCGTGTGCACGTTGGCGGGCGTCTGCGCAATTTCTGGCAGCGCGTCAGCGAAGGCCGGCAGGTCGCCGATCTCTGGTCGCAATTTGCCGCCGACACCCGGGCCAGCTACGGCTTTTATGGGCAGGACGTTGACTGGGAAGCAATTCAAAGGCTTCCGCGCTGGAGACGGCCACTCCATCTCGCCAGGCAATTCTTCTGGGCGTTGCTGTTGAAGATGACCCCGGCGCGGCGAATACTGCTGCTGATTGCGCTCGTGCTGATGTTCGACGCCAAATATCAATTTATCGCGGTGGTTGTTTTTCTTCTGGTGCTGTCGCTGGAACTCGCCGACAAGGTCACGATGAAGCGCGACCTCGAAATTGCCCGAGAGATTCAATCCTGGCTTGTCCCTTCAAAGGCTCCCGAGGTTCCCGGCGCGGACATCGCCTTTTCGACGCGTCCGCAGAATTCCGTTGCCGGGGATTACTACGATGCATTTTATCCGCTTCCTGAGGCAGGACCCGACGGAAAACTCATGGTGGTCATTGCGGACGTGGCCGGGAAAAGCATTCCTGCCGCGTTGCTCATGGCTACCTTGCAGGCCAGCCTCCGCACCATCGCCGGGGAAGGCGCGCCACCTTCCGAACTTATTATTCGACTGAATCGCTACGCCTGCGCGCATAGCCTGGACGGGCGGCGCTTCACGACTGCCGTCCTGGCGGAGTACGATCCACCCTCGCGCCGCCTCACGTACGTGAACGCGGGCCACAACGCTCCGATTCTGCGCCGAGCGAACGCCACCATGGAAAGGCTGGACATTGGAGGAGTTCCGCTCGGCATCGAGCCAGACGTCGCGTATGAAACAGCGACAGTCGAACTCCGGCCAGGAGACGCACTAATTTTCTATACGGATGGCGTTGTAGAAGCATTCAACGACGCGGGCCAGGAGTTCGGCGAGGGCCGCTGGCTGGAAGCTATCCGGGGATTGCCTGCTTATAGCGCGGAGGCAACATTGGAATATCTGATGAAGTTCGTCGACGATTACGTTCGCGCCACACGCCAGTCCGACGACATCACTTGTCTGGTTTTTCGCGCAACATAGCCTGCGTCAACGCTCCTTACAACACTTCCTTTCCCTTCGCTGCCGGGAGTGTCGCATAATCAGCGGGTGACGCCCCGCGAGCTCGCCAATTCAATTTGCGACACGCTTCAACGCAACGGCCACCAGGCGCTGCTCGTGGGAGGCTGCGTGCGCGATTTGCTGATGGGCCACGAGGCCGCGGATTACGATGTCACGACTGACGCGACCCCCGAGCGTGTACTGTCACTCTTTCCTGAAGGCGTCGGCGTGGGCGCGCAGTTCGGTGTTGTGCTTGTTCCTCGCGACGGCCTTAAGGTTGAAGTCGCAACGTTTCGCTCTGACGTCGGCTATTCCGACGGGCGTCACCCGGACCGCGTCGTTTACTCGAGCACGCCGCAAGAGGATGTCCAGCGCCGCGACTTCACCATCAACGGGCTGCTCATGCGCCACGATAGCGGCGAAGTGCTGGACTTTGTCGGCGGCCAAGCTGATTTGAAGGCCGGCATTCTTCGCGCGATCGGCGAACCCAGCCGGCGCTTTGCCGAAGACAAGCTGCGCATGTTGCGCGGCGTGCGTTTTGCCGCCCGCTTCGGCTTCAGACTTGAACCCGAGACGCTGGCGGCGATTCGCCGGCACGCCAGCGAGATCGGCCAGGTTTCCGCCGAACGTATCCGCGACGAATTGACCAAACTTGTTACCGAAGGGGCGGCGCGCGGAGGCTTCGAGCTTCTCGAAGATACCGGGCTCCTACGGCGACTGCTCCCGGAAATTGCGGCCATGAAAGGAGTCGAACAGCCGCCGCAGTTTCATCCCGAGGGCGACGTGTGGATTCACACGCGGATCATGCTCGAACAACTCCCGGCTCGCTCGGCTCCTACGCTCGCGTGGGGAGTGCTGCTGCATGATGTGGGCAAACCTCCGACATTCAAATCCGCTGCGGAGACTGGCGATCGCATTCGCTTCGATGGCCACGTCGAAGTCGGCGTGCGTATGGCGGAAGAGATTTGCCGGCGGCTGAAATTTTCAAATGAAGACGCGGGACAGATTATCGCCCTGGTCGCCAATCACATGCGGTTTAAGGATGTCGAGCAGATGCGCACGTCGACGTTGAAACGCTTTGTACGCCTGCCGCGCTTTGATGAGCACCTCGAACTGCACCGGCTGGATTGCCTCTCGAGTCACCGGAAACTGGAATCGTACGGCTTCGTGCAACGATTCCTGGCCGAAACGCCCCCCCAGGTGGTGGAACCTCCGCGATTGATTACAGGCAACGACCTGCAAGAGATGGGTTATATTCCAGGGCCTAGGTTCACAGAGATCCTGCGCTCTGTGGAGGACGCCCAACTGGAAGGCAGGCTCGATTCGAAGGATACTGCGCTCGAATATGTGCGGAGCCAGTTTCCGCGGGGTAATAAATGAGTTGAGGAAACTACGCATTCTGCCGATAGGGTAAGTAAGTACAGAATGGGGGTCAAAAGACGCGAATCCCTGTATATTGCTGAAAATACATAGGTTTGGTGTGTGATTTGTCCTTTGGAGTAGGAAATGCTAGGATATGAGCGCAACGGACTAATATTTTATGCTGAAGAGCATCTCATCAAAATGCACCTTTTCCCGTATTCGTGCATCCAACTTCTTTATGCGGGGGAGAAATCTCCCCACGCTCGAGTTTAGGGGATACCATGGCTGAAAAGAAACCGAAGCTCCCAGAAGTTTTGCCCATACTACCGGTCCGCGACACTGTGTTGTTCCCAGGTGCTGTTCTGCCGCTCACCGTGGGCCGCGATAGTTCGCTGGCGCTCGTGAACTCACTTGAAGGCGAGGAGAAGCTCCTGGGGGTAGCTGCCCAGCTTGACCCGCGTATCGAAGATCCTTCGGCGGCCGACCTTCACAAGGTCGGTACGCTGGCCAAAGTGCACAAAACGGTGAAGATGCCCAATGGCAACGTGGTCATTTTTCTCGAAGGCATATTTCGCATCCGCTTGGTTGAACTGATCGGATTGAAGCCGTTCCTGCGCGCTCAGGTGGAGCAGGAAGTGGAAATTGTCGGTGAATTTGATGCCGAGTTGCAGGCGTTGCAGCGCAACGCCCAAGATCTCTTCCGCGATGTGGTCAGCCATTCGCCACAGCTTTCCGACGATTTGCAATCCGTGGCCATGAACATCGATGACCCAGGCAGGCTGGCGGACTTCATTGCCGGCACCTTGCCGTCTCTCTCGACGCTGCTGCGCCAGGAACTGATCGAGACCGCCAACGTTCGCAAGCGGCTGGAAATGCTGATTCGCGAGCTATCCAAAGAGCTGGAAGTCCTGGAGCTGCGCTCGAAGATTCACGAGCAGGTACAGGAACAGGTCAGCCAAAATCAGCGCGAATATCTGCTTCGCGAACAAATGAAAGCGATTCAGAAGGAACTGGGCGAGTCGGATGATTCCACGCAGGAAATCGACGAGCTCCGCAAGAAGGTCGACGAAGCCGGGATGTCGGCCGAAGCGAAGAAAGAGTGCGACCGCGAACTGAAGCGGCTCGCCAAGATGACGCCGGCCTCCGCTGAATACATGGTTTCGCGGACGTATCTCGAGTGGATGACTTCCTTGCCCTGGTCGAAATCGTCCGGCGTCAGCGAGATCGACATCGCCAAGGGCCGTCAGATTCTTGACGAAGATCACTACGACCTGCAGAAGGTGAAAGAGCGCATTCTCGACTATCTCGCGGTGAAAAAACTGCAGCCCGGGATGAAGGGGCCGATCCTGTGCTTCGTTGGACCTCCCGGCGTGGGCAAAACTTCGCTCGGCAAATCGATCGCGCGCGCGCTCGGCCGCAAGTTTGTGCGCATCGCTCTCGGCGGCATGCACGATGAAGCGGAAATTCGCGGCCACCGCCGCACCTATATCGGGGCGCTCCCGGGCCAGATTATTCAGGGCCTGAAGCGCGCCGAGACCAACGATCCGGTATGCATGCTGGACGAAGTTGACAAACTCGGGCGCGATTTCCGCGGCGACCCGTCCTCGGCATTGATGGAGGTACTGGATCCGGAGCAGAACTCCTCTTTCCGCGACCACTATCTCGATGTGCCGTTCGATCTCTCGAAGGTACTTTTTATTGCGACGGCGAACTGGATGGATCCCATCCCCGAACCACTTCGCGATCGCATGGAGGTCATCGAGCTGCCCGGATATACAGGCGACGAAAAGCTGCACATCGCTCACAAATACCTGATCCCCAAGCAAGCCGGGGAACACGGCTTGAAAGTGGGCGAGCAATTGGAATTCACGGACGAGGCGATCCAGGAGATCATTCACAGCTTCACGCGCGAAGCGGGCGTGCGCAATCTGGAGCGTGAAATCGCAACGATTACGCGAAAGCAGGCGCGTCGTCTCGCCGAAGGCCGAACAGAAAAAATGGTGGTGACGCCGCAAGTTGTTCGCGAATATCTGGGCGTGCCGAAATTCCGCACCGAAAAAGAGGTCGAGGAACGCGTCAAGAAGCCCGGCGTGGCAATCGGGCTTGTGTGGACTCCCGTGGGTGGGGACATTGTGTTCATCGAAGCCAGCAGGATGCGCGGCGGCAAGCAGTTCACCATGACCGGCCACCTCGGCGAGGTAATGCAGGAATCGATGACCGCGGCGCTCACGTGGGTTCGCGCCAATGGCGAACGCTACGGTATAGACCCGGACTTCTTCCGCAAAGCCGACATTCACATTCACGTGCCGTCGGGGGCGGTGCCGAAGGACGGCCCATCCGCGGGCGCGGCGATGGTGACCTCGCTGGTAAGCCTGCTCAGCGGGCGGCCAGTGCGCGACCGGCTGGCCATGACCGGCGAAATGACACTATCTGGCATCGTCCTGCCCATCGGCGGGGTGAAGGAAAAGGTCCTGGGCGCAAAGCGCGCGGGAATCCGGGAGGTCTTGTTGCCTGCGGACAACGAACCGAACGCGGTAGCCGATCTTCCGCCGGAGATTCTCGGCGACATGAAGATCACCTACGTGCGCACGCTCGATGAAGTGCTGGAGCACGCCCTCTCCAAGGAGGTCGTCGCGCCGCCAGTCGTGCCGCAACCCGAACCCAAGCCGAAGCGCGTTGGCCCGGATGTTCCGCGCGCGGTCCACTAAAGCGCCGGAGTGATCCGACCGTGGGTCGCTCAATGGCGAACCACGCAACTAAAAAGTGAACGAGGCTCGTCGAGCTAGGCGGGCCTTTTTCTTTTTGTGCAAGGTCCCACGGCACAAAAGAAAGTCCTGCTACCATGTTCGCGTGGCCATCGAACGGGCAAGGCAACCTGTAAAAATTGACCCCGCCGAGTTGGCGCTCCGACTGGTGGAATCGCTGCAGCGCGAACGAATCATTCCGCGCTTCGTTGATTCCTACGTCGTCGAAAATGGACGCCAGGCGCTCCAGGTCCATGCCGCGCTCTATCGCGATCTTCTAACTTTACTGCAGCGCGAGGCCCTTCTCGCGGTGAGCGCGCGGGCACTGGAAGTCGTCTTCATGGAACTTCCACCGGAGGGAAAGCGGAGAACCAAACCTGTGGCGCGCAGGGATGCCGCCGGTTTTCGCCGCAAATTTCTCGCCGCGCTAACACGCCAACAAAAATGGAATGCAGGCGACGCTCTCGATTTTCAGTCAGATTTACGTCGCTACGAGGAACTTCTCGCGCGCACGGCTTCTTCGCGCCGAAACCGCAGGCCGTTTGAAACGGTAAATCATCCCTTTGTGGATCGCAGCGCCTTCGTGTTGGACTCCTCTTTTCTGGAGAAAGCGCGAATAGCCGCCAGCCGCGCGCTCAAAGAACTGGAAGATCTCGCTTCACAAATCGCCGCGCCCTCATTGCGTTAAACGGAGCCCGCTCCTTATCGCGACGTTACAAGGCAGAAGACTCCCACCGCTATTCCATTACATCAGTGGAAAAAATCGGCTGGCCGGCAAGCGCAGCACGAAAACCATAAATGGCCAAGGCGGCGATGATTGCAGCCCCTGTCAGCCCCGAAGTTGCGTACCAGCGCGACAGATGCGAAGTGAGGGGAAACACGATAAGAACGTTTTGGACGACCAAGCCAACAATCAGCACGAGCAATCCAAAGCGCTTTAGGACGAGCAAAATAGATAGCCAAAGAACCGCGGAAAAAAGGAAAGTGGAAATCGGATAGTCTCCACCGGTATTTGTGCCAGCGCCGACAAGCACAATTATTATTGCCGCGATCCAATCCTTCTTGACCGCAAGCCGCAATAGAAAAAGAAAGAGGAAAATCAGCAGCGAGTAAAGAACAAACACGAGAACGCAGAGCAAAAGGAAACCGAGAGCCGCACGAACGCCCAGGAGGGTGCCGGCATCGAGGGAGCCGGGCTGTGGCGGCAGCTTTCCAATGAGCGGCAAGAAAATGTTGTCGGAACCTTCGAAGAGTGTGAGGGCAACGCCATAGGCGACACCCATCAGAAGATCCCGGCCGACGAGAGGATCGCGCCATTGTCCCGTCAGCAGCCTGCTCCAGGAGATCAAAGTGTGGGGATCCCTGCGGCGCACGAAAGGCTCGAGGGCGAGATACAACACGGTCGTTAGGGACGTCACCAGCAACCCCCAACTCAACGCAATAATAATCACGTAGAACTCGTTGAGCGTCGCGCCGTGATGGGCGCTCAACAGCCACATCCCGAGGTACGTCAACAAAACAAAAGTGCCAAGCCGCAGCGCTCCCCGCGTATCCCCGCGGTTCAGCCGCAGATTGCGACGCATGACAAAAATGCTGCTGAGCATTAAGGTCACGAAGATCATGACAAGGGCCGCCGTCGAGAGCTTCTCATGAGGCGTGCGTTTCGCGGGCTCCAAACGACTAGCCTGAGTCCATGGATAAATCACGTCGAAATAGATGGGCGTTCCGCGATACGCGGCAGCTTCGAGCCGCTCGGGAATACCGGCGTGGCCCGGCAGAGTGCCAGCCCAAGCAGCCCGCGAATCGCCCCAGGCGAGCGGCATCCACTCCGGCTCGACGACGTGGTAGGCGGACACATCCCGGCCTGCCACTAACAATAAAGAAGACCAATTAACCGAACGAGTACCACTCGCCGGTGCATCCTTTTGGGGTGGAACTGCCTCGAGGTGCAGAAGGCGTCCCTGCATGTCGAGTATGACAAACACCATCCCGCTGACATTCAAGGGGGGATCAAATGTCGTTACTTGACCCGCGCCGCCAGAAGAAAAGAATCTCTGGGGGCGCAACTCCCGTGGGCTTTGCCTGTACCAGAATGTGATGGACGCCGGACGATCGCTTGCCAGTACGTTCCAGCGGCCGGGCGTCTTGTCATGCTCCTGGATGTAACTGATGTAGTCGTTTTGCACCTCAAACGAATAGGCCTCATCGGCGGGCGCCTCGGTGTATCCGACTTGCCGAACGATTTCCCGCGCGCGCGTCGCCAATACTTCGGGTGGGTTTTCCAGGGGAACCCGGTTGTGCAACGCGTAGCGATCGGCCGCGAACAGGAATGCGGTCAATCCAACGGCTACGGCAGCGAGAAGGATTACCGCGACGCGCGGCCTCATCCCTTGCGTCTCCCCTGCCGCGGCAACCATTTCGGGCGATGGCGTTTCACCGGCCGCAAGGGCCGCTGCTAACGGGTCGCCCCCGGGTAATGCGGCTGCAACTTGCAGTGCAGAGGCCGGCCGCTGCGCCGGGTCTCTCTCGAGACACCGCAAGATCACCCGTTCGAGAAGTGGGTCCAAATCGCGAACCAGTGTGGAAGGATTTGTGATTGTGCTCTCTTCCCTGAGCCTCAACAACTCCGGCAACGTTTTTGCGTCGAAAGCTCTCTTGCCGGTGAGTATTTCGTAAAGCACGAGTCCCAACGAATAAATGTCGCTCCTCGCCGTGACTTCCCGCCCCGCGAGCTGCTCGGGCGCCATGTAAGCCGGGGTGCCGGCGCGAATTTCTGAGTCCTTGATGGCGGCGGCAATCCCCGCCAGTCCAAAGTCGGTGATGCGAATTTTGCCGGCGCCATCAAGCATCACGTTCGCGGGTTTCAGGTCGCGGTGAATGACCCCGCGTTCATGCGCGGCTTGCAAGCCGGCGCAAATCTGTCGCGCGATTTCAGTAGCCTTGTCGGGGGAGAGCCGGCCGATTCGACGAACGACGGAGGCGAGATCCTCGCCGTCAACGTATTCCATCGTCAAAAAGAGAGCGCCGTTTGCCTCACCGATGTCGAAGACGCGACAAACGTTTGGGTGCGACACCTGCCTGGCGGTCCGCACTTCGGCATGAAATCGAGCCAGTGCGGCGGAGTCTTGCGAGAGAGATTCCGGCAGGAACTTGATAGCGACAACCTGACCGAGCTTGAGATCTTCCGCGCGATACACCTCGCCCATGCCGCCTCGGCCCACCATCGCTACCACGCGATATCGATCGGCGATGATCTGGCCTGCTGAAAATCTCCCGCCTCCGATGGGGTCGGAACTCGTCAGAGGATTTCTGGACGAACTTGGCCTTGGGGTTGGGGGCGAGGAAGAGGATGGAGCCACCAATCGCGCCGGGGGAGATCCAGACGCGAGAGTTTCTCCCTCAAGGCTGGTTTCATCGCTGTCGAGAGTCGTCCCAGTGTTGAGACGCGGTGGTTTTCCGCACGAGGAGCAAAACTTCGCGTCGGGAGAAACCTGTTGGCCGCAAGAGGAGCAAAACATAGGAGAGCGGGATTCTAGCACTGCGAGACAGGTCGCCGCGAGCTTTCCACGAAGGCTTTACGAAATACGCTCGACCTGCACGGCCGTGCCATAGGCCAGGACTTCGGTAACTCCCTGCATCACCTCGGTTGCGTCATACCGCATCGCGATCACGGCGTTTGCTCCATGCTCCGCGGCGTGCTGCAACAACAGCTCGAATGCATCCTCGCGCGTTCTTTCGCAAAGATTCGTCAGCAGCGTGATGTTGCCGCCGATGATCGTTTGCAGCGCCGCGCCCAGAGTTCCGATGAAGCTGCGCGACCTCACGATAATGCCTCTTACGATTCCGAAATTTCTCACGATCCGGTATCCCGGCAACTCGGTCCCGCTCGTCACCATCGAGAAATCCACTCGGCTCATGTTCAGTCCTCCCGGCAAGACGTTTACCGGTGCGATTCTACCCATTCACGCGGCCATCTGCGAGCGTCGTCCTTCTGCTATTCTCGGCTTGCATGGAAACCCTTTTCGATTTTCTGGCGGTAGCGCAAATCCTGCTGGGCGCCTATCTGATTGTGCAGGGACTTCAGTGGCTTGGCTACGTGCGCCGACGCGCCGGGGTCGATCCCGGCTTTTATACTCCGCGCACCGCCGTGTTGTGCCCTTGCCGGGCCCTCGAGCCCGGACTCGAGCCCAATCTGATTTCCATCTGTGAATTTGGCCACCCGAATTACGAGGTCTTCTTCGTTCTGGCTTCGTCCTCAGATCCCGCCCACAGCGTGATTCAACGAGTTGTCGCGCATTCGCGCGTGAAAGCTCACGTGGTGATCGCGGGAAAACCGGAGGGCTGCGGGGAAAAAGTAAACAATCTGCGCGTGGCAGTTGAACAGCTTCCGCCCGATTTCGAAGTGCTCGTGTTTACCGACTCCGACGGCCGGCCTGGGAGAGGCTGGCTGCATCACTTGGTCGCGCCGCTAAGCGACGGGGCAATCGGGGCGGCCACGACCATGCGCTGGCTCATACCCAATCGCGGAAACTTTGCCACGTTGCTGCTCGCGGCGTGGAACGCCCCTATTGTCACCATGCTCAGCGAAAAAGGGAAGAACTTCTGCTGGGGCGGCGGAACGGCAATCCGGCGGAGTTTATTTGACCAGCTCGGTGTGGCCGAGGACTGGCGTCACTCGGTCAGCGATGACTACTCACTGACGCGAGCGCTTGAAAGGGCCGGCCGCCTCATTCTGTTTGTCCCGGAGTGTGTCACGCTGTCGTACGTGGAGACAGGATTCGCAGGTCTCATGGAATTCACGAACCGCCAAATTTTGATCACGCGGGTGTACGCAGGGAAGTTGTGGGCCAGCGCGGCGGCGACACATTTTCTCTTTTGCCTGACCTTCGTGCTGGGGATGACCCTCACTATCAGCAACCTGCTAGCGTCGTTGCCCTCCTTACAGCTCGCTGGTCTTACATTCTTGCCTCTGCTGTTTGCAGCAATCCGCGGAGGTATGCGCGTGGTGGGCGTAACGGAAGTCGTGCCTGCGGCGCGCGCGCGGATTTTGGGACAAGCATGGGTCTATGTCGTCCTGGGTGTTTTTGTACCCTTTCTTTACCTTCTAAACTTCCTCTTTTCGCTCATGACTCGCCGGATCCGCTGGCGCGGCGTCCTTTACGAACTGATCTCTCCCAATCAAACGAAAGTGTTGCTCTATTAGCCCTAGCACACCGCCTAAACTGCTGGCCGCAATTATTCCTTCCTGGTAAGAGCACAACCCACAAGAGACAGGATCCGTGACCTATACGCAAAGAGGGGACCAAGCCTAGGCAAACTCAAAGACACATCCCTCACAATATCCCGATCCTGTGGAAAACTTGAGGGCAACGCTGTCGAAAACAAAAATTACTTTCACATTTTGGAATGGTGCGCTCCCAAGAAGGGAAATTTTTCGCACACTGTGCAATTCCTACTCCAAAATTATGCAGAGGGCGCTGGTGAAGTTCCCTAACTAGCAGATTCTTTAGCAAGTTGCAGCCAATGTTCTTGGGAAGAAGAATTGCACAGATGAAACGGTTCGGGTCTGACTATCGGGGGCGTATTCGTTCGTTTCTCTTTTGCGCCTCAGGCTTGCTGTAGTTGGGGTGTAGCTGCCAAATCATGTCCCTGGCTTGGCAGCGAGCTGGACTGCTTTTATTTTTAGTGAAGCAGGCAGTGTCTTAAGACAATAGCACTACACATATCATCGGCTTCGCTTCCAGCACGAGGCTTCGTATGGGGGGATGCACGTGAAGGCAATGCGCAGGAATGGAGAATCGCTTCCTCTTAGAAATTCCCGCCCCAGGGTTACCCGGCCACTTTATTTCTTTCACGAAAAAAACACAGGCGTTGCCCACTTCCACGTGGAGTCGCAGCCTGACGGCAGCTTTCCAGTTGACCAAGCGGCTGGACTCCTGGCTATGCATTGCATGGTACGCGGACAGTCACCCGGCGATTACGTGGTAATGGTCCAGGCCCACCCTGGCCTCATGGTGGACTTGAACCAGAAAGCGGAGAAACTCTTGCAGGCGGGCCATTCGGTATCAGGCCCGATCAGACTGACCCGTCGCGAAGAAGAGGTGCTTGGCGGCATCATGCGCAGCCGGTCGAACAAGGAGATTGCGGTCACGCTTAATCTTTCCGAGCGCACCGTCAAATTTCACGTCTCTTCTCTCTTGTCGAAATTTGAAGTCCGGGGCCGGATGGAACTGGCTCGAGAAGCCTCACGCCGGGTAACTTCGCATCTTGCCGCCCCTCATGGCATCGGTGCAGCTGAGATCCACACCTTTCCAACACAGCGGTTCGATATTCGCCGCAGCGGCCGAGAAGCATCCGTGCTTCCTCTTGCCAAGCTGCAAGTGATGGCCTAGCAGCCCTACACTCACAAGGCTCTTCTAAAAAAGTACAGGCCCGGTCCCAACAGTCGAGGCCGGGCCTGTCAGTTCTTGGAGGACTCCAGACCGCGGAGCTACTTCTTGGCGGCGGCGTACAAATCGCTGGCCGCGTCCCAATTGACCACGTTCCACCAGGCTTTAATATAGTCCGCGCGCACATTCTGATATTTCAAGTAGTACGCATGTTCCCAGACATCCAGCCCGATCACGGCCTTACCTCCGAGCAAGTAAGGCGTATCCTGATTCGGCGTCGAATCAATTGCCAGCTTGCCATCTTTCACAATCAACCAGGCCCATCCGGAGCCAAATCGGCCCAAACCTGCCGCCGAAAACTTCGCCTGGAAATCCGCAAATGACCCAAACGTGGAGCTGATGGTAGCGCCCAGATCGCCTTTCGGCTCACCGCCTCCACCCTTCTTCATTAGCTTCCAGAAGAGCGAATGGTTCCAATGGCCGCCGCCGTTGTTTCGAACGGCAGCGCGGATGTTCTCGGGAATCGAATCGAGACCCTTCAAGAGATCGTCAATGGATTTCGATTGCAAACCGGTTTGACCTTCGAGCGCCTTGTTCAAGTTGGTGACGTAGGCGCCATGATGCTTATCGTGATGAATTTCCATCGTCTTCGCGTCGATATAAGGCTCAAGCGCGTCGAACGAGTACGGTAACGGCGGGACAGTAAATGCCACGGGTTTTTCCTCCCTTGCGAGATTTGGATTGAAATCAAATTCAGTGCCTGCGCGTACGATGCCGGAAGCGGCTTTTCCTGCTCCCAGTAAGCCAGCGCCGATGAAACTCGAGTCTACCAAAAACTTGCGGCGATTCATGCGGAACTCCAGCGGTGCGGTGAATAAGTTGGCCTGCACGGCGGATTATACCGCTATACCCCCTGCCGTGCGAACGATACCGTGTGGTCTCACCTTCCTTGGATGCGCGAGAGCGCCCACTGGGCAGATTCGGCAATCACGGCCTGCGGCGAAGCCGACAGTCGTTGCAAGAGAGCTGTGATTCGCGCATGTTCGACCGTCCCCTCGTGAATGGAGGAGTTTCCCAGCGCGATACAGACATTGCGCACGAGTCCGTGCCACTTTGCTCTCTTGACGGGGCTCCCCTTGAAAGTCCGCCGAAATTCAGTTTCGTCGAGTCCCGCCAGCCATTCGAGCCTGGGCAGAAAGAGCCCTTCATCGCCTGTCTCTTCGCCATCTGTCGCTTCCGTTGTCTCTGTCCGGCCATCTTCGTGCCGTGTTACCACCCGGGCTTGAAATTCCGCCTCTTCCGTCACACGCGCCCGCCGGTTCCATGGGCATACGTCCTGGCAAATATCACAACCGAAGACATGCCACCCCATCGGCTCACGCAACTCTTCGGGGATACTGCCGCGCAATTCGATCGTCAAATAAGAGATGCATCTCCGCGCGTCCATGACATACGGTTCGACCAGCGCCTCAGTGGGGCAAGCATCAATGCATCTGCGGCAGGTTCCGCACAGGTCAGGAGGGGGAGACTCCGCCTCCCCAAGGGTGGGAATCAACGGGAGCGTGGTCATAATCACGCCAAGAAAAAAGAAGGAACCAAATTCCTGATTTAGCAGCAGAGTATTCTTGCCCGTCCATCCCAAACCCGCATGCTTCGCTAGGATCCGCTCCTGCACCGGGCCGGTATCTACATACACGCGCGCTTGAACCGGCTCCGGAAAACGTTCCCGCATCGCAGCGGCCAGAGCTTCGAGTTTTTCGTGCAGCACTTCGTGATAATCGCTACCCCATGCATAACGCGAAATCCATCCGCGAGGCTCGCAGGTGTCCTCTTGAGCGGCAGCGAAAGTAGAATACGGTTTGGCCGTGTTGTAATTCAGCGCGCAGACGATGACGCTGCGTATGCCTTCAAAGACGTTCTGCGGATTGCTTCGCCGCGGATCGGAAAGGTATTTCATTTCTCCGGCGAACCCACGATCCAGCCACTCCGCCGTTCTTGCGAGTTCGGGGAATTTCTCCGCCCGCACCACGCCGCAAAGATCGAACCCTTCCCCCTTCGCCCGGCTGACGATCCACGATGTATCTGCGTCGGTGAACATACTGAAACTCTTCACCAAGATTGTGCCGCAAATGCTCCCGGCGTGCGAAGCGGCAAATAAAAAGGGCCCCACCTCGCGGCGGGGCCCGGAATCTATTCCGATCAGCTGTGCGGAACGACGTTTTCGGCCTGGAGACCCTTCGGCCCTTGTTTCACCTCGAAATCCACTTGCTGTCCTTCGTTCAGCGTTTTGTAGCCGTCCGACTGGATAGCGGAGAAATGAACGAATACGTCTTCACCCGATTGTCGTTGGATGAATCCGTACCCTTTGGAGGCGTTAAACCATTTCACTGTACCTTGTTCTTTGCTCAACTTCGGTACTCCTCTGTGTATGGAATTGCGTCGAACCGGAAGGGCCGCTTCCTAGCGCGGTACTTCTCCGCTTGCAAACGCGGGCGTATGCTGCCACAAAATTTCCAGCGCGTCCAGGGGCGAGTCGTTATTTCTTGAATAGCAAATCCTGGGTTTAAGTGTGGCCGGGGTTCATCCAAAACTGCGCAAAGCAGCGTGCTCGTCGGAATGCACTTCAAAAACGGTAAAAAGTTTGGTGATCTGAAGCAGGTCGTGCACTTTTTTCGTGAGGTGCAATAATTTCAGCTCTCCGCCGCGGCTCTTCACGGACGTGTAACCGCTGACGAGTTCGCCGATTCCCGAACTGTCGATATAGTCCACGTCGGCCAGATTCAGCAGAATGTTGGTGCGCTTTTGCCCCAGCAATTCTTGCAATGTTTTGCGCAGCAGCGCGCTGCCATCCCCCAGGGTGATGCGGCCGCTCATGTCCACAACCGTCACTGCCCCCGCATCGCGATAAGTGGCCCGTAAGATCATAACTTGCTTTCTTTCAAGCTTCCCGGCGAGGCGTCGTACCCTCGCCACCGCTTTTATCCCGCCCGTTAGGAGCCGCGCTGCCAGGGCCGGGCAAGTTTTTCGACATGATGATTTCCGCCCCGCCCGTCCGCCCGGGCACCACTTTGAATTCGTCCATGAACGCGCGCATCAGAAATATCCCTCGCCCCGAGGTGCTGAGAAGGTTTTCCTCGGCGAGAGGATCGGGTACGTCGACTAGGCTAAAACCTTTCCCTTCGTCCACAACGTGAATGATCATTTTGCTGTCCGTCAGATCGACGGCGAGATAAATTTTCTTTTCCGGACGTTCCTGATTGCCGTAGTGAAAGGCGTTAATCACACCCTCTCGAACCGACATTCCGATGCGGTAACACTCTTCCTCGGGAAATCCGGCCGCTTCGGCGACGCGGAGACACATCTCCTCGGCGATATTTACGCTTTCGACGTGCGTCTCTAACGTAACCTCGAGATGCTTGCTCTCTGGCGACACTCGTTGCCCCGTCAAGGACGGTAAAAGCTGCTTCGGAGGTGCAAGTATGGGTAACACAGCAGAGAAACGGAAGTCAATGGAGCGGGCGGTGCAAAAAAATCCGCTGCAAGAATAACGAAGTGGCTGTCTAGCGCGGCTGGTAGACGTCTTTATTCAAAATTTCCATATGCCGGGCAGGATCCATGAGGGCCGAAAACCCATATTGTTGGTACAGTCCGTGAGCGTCGCGTGTCACCAGGTGCCAGCGCCGCAATCCTTGTAACCGCGGATGAGACATAATCATCTCCATCAGCCGCTTGCTGAGCCCCTTTCCACGGTGTTCCTCCAGAACAAAGACGTCCGCCAGGTAGGCAAAGGTGGCGTAGTCGCTGATCACTCGCGCAAAACCTACTTGCCGGGCGCCCTCGTACACCCCGAAGCAAAGTGAATTGGCGATGGCTCTCTGGAGAAGTTCCTTGGGAATTCCCTCGGCCCAATAGCTCTGGGCCAAGAATTTGTGAATGACATCGAGAGAGAGCAAATCTTGAGCATCACTTATATGATAGGTTCCTTTTCGCCATTCGTGCGCCATGAAGTGGTTCGCCCTCCGCGGGCACTCTTCCTACCCCCCAAAATACCCTTACATTCCGGAGATTCAACTTCCAATTTGGCCATTGCGATTGAACGCAAGGCCTTTTCAATTCTTTGCTTGTTCGGATTCCCGGGAACCGCCTTGGGAAATGGAGTAGGAAACTATTTCTACGCCCAGTAGCTGCGATCCAGAGTTCTATACTGAATCGCCTCGCTCAGGTGCCGAGGCTCGATGCTTACCGCCGCATCCAGGTCCGCAATCGTCCTGGCCACCTTCAAGATGCGGTCATGCGCACGCGCCGACAGCCCCAACCTGGTAATGGCATTTTCCAGCAGCTTCTCTCCCTCGGCGGTGATGGCGCAATACTTCCGGATCATTTTGGGCATCATTTGCGCATTGGAATAAATCTTCTTTTCGCCGCTATATCTTTCAAGCTGCCGCTCCCTCGCAGCAATCACCCGCTGCCGAACGACGGCAGAATCCTCCGGCGATGACGGGCCTCGCAATTCCTTGTACTTCACCGCCGGCACCTCGATGTGAATGTCAATGCGATCGAGCAAAGGCCCGGAAATCTTCGATACGTACCGCTGGATCATCGGCGGCGTGCAATGGCATTCCCGCGTGGGATCTCCAAAGTAGCCGCACGGGCAGGGATTCATCGCGGCCGCGAGCATGAACCGTGAAGGAAACGTGACCGACACGGCTGCGCGCGCAATCGTCACCGCGCCGTCTTCCAGTGGCTGGCGCATCACCTCCAGCACATTGCGCTGAAATTCCGGTAGTTCGTCCAGGAACAGCACCCCATTGTGCCCCAGGGAAACTTCGCCCGGCCGCGGCACTGCGCCGCCGCCGATCAATCCGGCGTCACTGATCGTGTGGTGCGGTGAGCGAAACGGTCGCGTCCCCACCAGCCCGCGGCTGTCCTCCAGCGTTCCCGCCACGCTGTGAATCCGCGTCGTCTCGATTGCTTCTTCGAGAGACATGGGGGGCAGGATTGTCGGGATGCGTTTCGCAAGCATGGTCTTTCCCGCCCCGGGCGGCCCGATCAACAAAATGTTGTGTCCGCCGGCGCAAGCCACTTCCAATGCGCGCTTCGCCGCCTGTTGCCCCTGAACGTCGCGCAAATCCACCGAGTATTGCGCGGCTTCCGACAACATTTGCTTCGCGTCCACGTGGACTGGCGAAAAAGATTCGGGCGAATTCACCAAATCCACCGCTTGCGGCAGCGATTTCAACCCGAATACATTCACGCCTTCCACCACCGCCGCTTCGCGCGCATTTGCTTCCGGTACGGCGAGCGCGGGCAGTCCAAATTCCTTGGCCGCGAGCGCCGCCGAAAGCGCGCCCCGCACCGCCCTCACGCTTCCATCCAGCGAAAGCTCTCCAAGAAACATGCAACGGTCCAGCATCTTCCCGAAAAATTGACCCATGCATCCGGCCAGACCAAGCGCCATGGGGAGATCGAACGCAGAGCCTTCCTTGCGCACGTCGGCCGGCGCAAGATTGATTGTCACGCCCTGCCCGTAGGGAAACTCGAATCCGCAATTGCGCAGCGCTGCCTTAATCCGTTCGCGGCTCTCCTTCACGGCGTTGTCCGGTAATCCCACGACATTGAAGTCGTTCATGCGGGCGGAGCCCACGTCCACTTCGACTTCGACGAGGTAAGCGTCGATGCCATAGACCGAAGCGCTGATTGCTTTGAAATGCATCGTGGTTACATGTGGCCGCCAGGTAAGCACAGGGAGAAACAGTGAATCCTAGGGTCGCGCGCAGCATAAACCAATTTGCTACTATACACCAGAGGTAATCGAAAACTCATGTTTGTGACGCGTGTGGCATGTAAGGCACCGGAGGACAGCCCGCCAGAGGCCGCTTTACACGCATCTTAGCCCCACGTATAGTGGCCTTACCGGTGTGAAGGCTATCCAAGTCTTTTGCGAGGTTCTCCGATGATTGGCTCGGTAATTCTCGGCGCCTTAGTTCTAATCATCATTTTTCTCATCAGCATGTACAACGGCCTGGTGCGCCTCAAAGTCACCTGCGACAACGCCTGGGCCGACATTGACGTGCAGCTCAAGCGGCGCTATGACCTGATCCCCAATCTTGTCGAGACGGTGAAGGGTTACGCCGGACACGAAAAAAGCACGCTCGAGGCCGTCATCAATGCCCGCAACCGCGCCATGTCCGCCACGGGTCCCGCCGACAAGGCCGCGGCGGAAAACATGCTCTCTGGAGCTTTGAAAAGCCTTTTCGCTCTTTCCGAAGCGTACCCCCAGCTTCGCGCCATCGAAAGCTTCACTTCGCTGCAAAATTCCCTGACGCAGATTGAAGACACGGTGCAAAACGCTCGCCGTTACTACAACGCCGTCGTCCGGGATCTCAACACCAAGATCCAGCAGTTCCCGACAAACATCTTCGCCGGGATGCTGGGCTTCAAGACCCGCGAATTTTTTGAAGTGTCCGCCCCGGCCGAGCGCGAAGCGCCCAAGGTCAGCTTCAACGCGCCCACTGCGTAAGCGCCGAATCGTGGCTCACACCATGCGTTTGCGCGTAAACCTGCTCCGCTGGCCGTTCGTTGCCGCCCTTCTCACGCTCCTGCTGTTCCCCACTGCTTCCGCGCTCACAACCCGCGAGCTCCGCATTGAAAAATTCGACGCCGAAATAACCGTTCTTCCCGATAGTTCGATCGAAGTTACGGAGAAAATCCAGGCTCGCTTCATCGGCAGCAATTGGCACGGCCTCTACCGCACCATTCCTGTCGAATATGCCAGCCCGCAGGGTTTCAATTACACGCTCTTTCTCAGCGTCAAACGCATCACCGATGGGGACGGCAACAGCCTCAAATTCGAATCAAGCCGCGAACGCCATTACCGCAAACTGAAAATCTACGTCCCCGACGCCGATAACTCCACTCATACGATTTCCATCGAATACACCGTTTCCGACGCCCTGCGCTTTTTCGAGGATCATGACGAACTCTACTGGAACGTCACCGGCGACGAATGGGACGTTCCGATTCAAGAAGCAAGCGCGCATATCGTTCTTCCCACCGGCACCACAAATATTCGCACCAATCTCTTTACGGGCGGCTACGGTTCCCGCTCGCAGGAAGCCGACGCCGAAGTCGTCGGGAACGGGGTGGATGTCCGCACGCAAAGCCAGCTTGGCTATCATCAGGGCCTCACGATGGCAATTGCCTTCGACAAAGGTTTTGTTCACGAACCCACGGCTGCCGACAAAGCCAGCCTTTTCCTCCGTAGCAACTGGCCGCTCGGTTTGCCCTTCGCGACTTTTATTTTGATGTTTTACCTGTGGTGGACGCGGGGCCGCGACCCGCGCCTCCGTCCCATTGCCGCGCAATACGAGCCGCCCGACCAACTGACCCCCGGCGAAGCGGGCACGCTTGTCGACAACTCCGCCGACATGCGCGACATCACCGCGGGCATTGTGGATCTCGCCGTTCGTGGCTACATCCTCATCGAGGAAAAAAAGAAAGATCACCTGATGGGGCTGGTTCATGACAAGGACTACGTCTTCCATCTGCGCAAGCCGCGCACGGAATGGTCTTCGCTCAAGCCGCACGAGCTCGACCTTTTAAACGGCATGTTCGCGAGCGGTATGGATAGCGTCTCGCTTTCTGATCTTCATAATCAGTTCTATCAATACTTGCCCGGCATAAAAAGCAGCATCTTCGACTCCCTCGTGACTCACGGCTATTATCGCCGTCGTCCGGATAGCGTGCGCGCCTCATACATCGGGATTGGCTTCGTCGTTGGGATTATCTTGGTTGTAGGCGGAACTAAAATCGGCGTTGGCATGGGCATGGCCCCGTTCACGTTTATCGTCACAGGAATCCTTACAGGTGGAATCATTTGCGCCTTCGGTTGGTTCATGCCTGCGCACACCGAGCAAGGCGCCCGCGCTCTCGAAGGCGTCTTGGGCTTCGAGGACTTCCTGGTTCATGTCGAGTCCGACCGGTTCAATCGCATGGTCAAGACGCCGGAAATGTTCGAAAAGTTCCTGCCATTCGCAATGGCTTTGGGCGTCGAGAAAAACTGGAGCAAAGCATTCCAAAACATCTACACGCAGCCGCCAAGTTGGTACCAGGGCGGCTATGGCCCCAACTTTTATCCCCTGATGTTTGCAAATGATCTAAATACCATGTCGTCGCAAGCAAGCAGCGTCCTGGCTTCCGCTCCGCGGAGTTCCGGTGGCTCCGGATTTGGGGACGGTGGCGGGGGTGGGTCCTCAGGCGGCGGCTTCGGAGGCGGTGGTGGCGGCGGCTTTTAAGAGACCCTCAATCCAGTCGACCAACTCTGAATTTATCTTACATTCTTCTATTCGTGACGCACGCGCGGTTAGGACGTTAGGAAGAGCCCCGCAGTCCCACGCCATAAACAGCCAGGACATCCTGCAGAATCAGGATACCTTCCAGTCTGTGCACATCGGCCCGGCTTACCACCGGGAGAACATCCATCTGCGCCACTCCCATCCGTTCCAATGCCATGTGTAGCGGCTGGTCCGTATGCACGTGGGGAAAATTGCTCTCGTCTACGAGTTCGTCGAGTGCTTGGTCCCCGCCTCCAGCTGCAAGGACTTCCTGAAGTCTGCTCAGGCTGAGCACTCCAACAACACCGCGTTCGTTCATGACCGGCCACGCGGGCAGGCCGCTTGTTCTTGCCCTTTCCAGCGCGGACGCCACCTTCATCTGCGCATCGAGAACTTCCGTCGCGGGGCGCATCGCCAAAACCACCTGCCGTTGTACTCCCTGCTGACGCGTCTCCGCACTCGGTAAATGAATCCCGTCTTGCCGCGCCAGTTCTTCATAGATTGGTTTGCGCTGCAGCCGCGAGGAGATGAACAGGCTTATCAGATTCGAAATCATCAGCGGAACAATCACCGCGTAGTCTCGCGTAGTCTCGAAGATCATCACGACCGAGGTCATGGGCGCTCGCACAATCCCCGCAAACGCCGTCCCCATTCCCACTAGCGCGTAGGCTCCCGGCGAGGCCACGTATGCCGGGAAGATTCCGTGAGCGAGGTTGCCGACGATTCCTCCCAGCATGGCGCCTAGAAACAGGCTGGGCCCAAAAATCCCTCCGGCATTTCCCGAAGCGTAGCTCGTCACAACGGCAAAAAACTTCAAGACGAGGAGCACCACCATCAATCGCAAAGCCATGCTTCCGTTCAGCGCTTCACCAACGTGTGCATAGCCCACTCCCAGCACTTGCGGCACGAACCAGCCCATCCCTCCCACCACCAAACCTCCAACGACGGGTTGAACCCACAAGGTTCTTCGCGGCAGCCGTTGAAATCGCTCGCGCATCCCCAGCAGCATTTTCGTAAACGCCGCCGAAACCAAACCGCCCGCCACACCCAAAATGGCGTACACCACAAACTCCACAGGATGAAACAGTTGATATTGCGGAACATGGAATAGCGGATTGTTTCCCAGCAACAATCGCAGCATCGCCCAGGAAGTCGCTGACGCCAGCACCACCGACCCGAGTACCGGAGCGTGCAAATCGCCTACCACTTCCTCTAATGCGAATAACACCGCCGCCAGCGGTGTGTTGAACGCCGCGGCCACGGCCGCCGCCGCTCCTACAGGGAGGAGCGCCTTCACTTTTTCCGGACGTAAGCCCAGCCAGCGGCCCAGCACCGACGCGATCCCCGCACCCACCTGCACGGCCGGCCCCTCGCGTCCCAGAGGAATCCCGCTGGCCAGCGTCGCGGAAGTGCAAAAAAACTTCCCAAACACCGTGCCCAGCGTGATTCGGCCCTCGCGGGCGTACAGGGCGGCTTTAGTTTGCGGCACGCCGCTACCGCGCGCGTCCGGGAAATACCGGTAGAGCAGATAGCCCATTCCAAGGGAACCCGCCACCGGCACCAGCAAGCGCCTCCACGCCGCGCCACCTGCGGGATATAGTCTCACCCCAAAACGTTCGGTGACCAGGATGAAGGCAACAACCGTTAGACCAACAAGCGCCCCAATGACCAGCGTCAGGGCCAAGAAGACTTGTTCCTCGCGCTCTTGCACGAGCACAGTCCACTGCCGCGCCTGCGCGCGCCACCAGCTTCCACTGGCCTGCTCCCTAGTTTCTGTCAGCTTGCTTTCTTCTCCGCTCACCGAAATAGTTTACGTCAGCACCGCATTTCAGAGATCTGAAAATGAGTATGCGCCGGATGGCTCAGCGGCAAGTTAGAAGATTTGCATAGTTGGCGCCAAAGGGAACCGTTGCTGTTTCAGCAAGCGGGACTTCTCGCCTATTGTCCCTCATCCCGAAGAGAGGGAAACTTCAAGCAGCGTTCTAGGACCCTTAAATTCCAAGCTGGTAACCTCCGGAGTTGATCGGCCCAACGTTCTTATGAAGTGGAGCCTTGGTGAACACTCGTGCACAATCCGCCTTGCGGCCCGCACGTCGCGCGTTTCCAAGGGCTTTTGATTGGGAGTCTGAAAACTGAAATGAAGCGTACGGCGTACTGGCAATTCGCGATGGTGGGTGGTTTCCTGCTCCTCTATACGACTGTGTCTCTTATAGCGAAGCCCAGCTATCGCCTGACGGCATTTTCGGATATCTCCGGCACCGTCTTGTGGCTGATTGCTGTAGCGATGATGCTATGGGCAGCGTTTAGCAACCAAGGGCGAACGCGCTGGTTCTGGGTCCTATTGGCCACCGGCGCAGCGATGGTGGGTTCCAACCTTGCCGCCTGGTTTTACTATGAGGTTGTTATTGGCCGGCCCACACCCGATCCATTTTGGGCGGACATTCCGCTTTTCTTGCAGCCGGTTCCCATGATGGCTGCGGCTGCGATGCGGCCCGGTTCCACGCAACGCGAGCAGAAATTCCATCTGAGCAGCTTGAATTTCCTGATCCTCCTTTTGTGGTGGGTCTACATTTACATGTTTCTGATTTATCCCAACGAATACATCCTGATGAACAGAGCCATAACCAATGCCTATTACTACTCGCTCTTCGTTCTGGAGTTCTCCGTGCTGCTCGGAGTCCTTGGCGGCATGGCCCTGGTCGCACAAGGAGCCTGGCGCAAAATTTATTGGAACCTTTTCTTTGCCTGTTCGCTGTACCTTCTAGCCTACCAGTGGCAGAATTCCGCCATCGAGCGCAATGAATACTACAGTGGGAGCTATTACGACGTTCCGAATTACGCCGTCATTTGCTGGTTCATTCTCATTGCTGTCCGCGCGCGAAATGTGCCCTCCGAAGAGCTGGCTCCAAGCGGAAGGGATCGCGGCGCCGGCGTGCCCGGATTTCTGGCGGCGCTGGCGGTGCTTTCCCTGCCAGTGATTGGCTTTTTCGCGCTGTTCCTGGACCCGAAAGCCAGCCAGTTGCGCACGTTTCGCATCTCCATCACGCTGATCGGGATCCTGCTCTTGGGTGTTTGCGTTTTTCTCCGGCAATTGCTGCTGACTAGAGAAATGTCGCGGCTGCTTCTCGATTCGGCAAACAATCTCGAGCGCCTCCAGCGCGCGCAAAGCCAGTTGATACAAAGGGAAAGACTGGCGGGAGTCGGCCAGCTGGTTGCCGGAGTCGCGCACGAACTTAACAACCCGCTCACCGCGGTCATGGGCTATTCTGACCAGATCGGAAG
>Ga0210410_10000445_pt1 | contig 46435 bp, 48 predicted proteins | sample IncBWC4MmetaG_FD_161058 | JGI IMG/M metagenome (GOLD analysis project Ga0210410, IMG submission 161058) | Forest soil microbial communities from Barre Woods Harvard Forest LTER site, Petersham, Massachusetts, United States - Inc-BW-C-4-M | ecosystem: Environmental > Terrestrial > Soil >...
TCGGCGCGATCAATTCTTTGCCTTTTGCCGTGAGCGACACGACGCGGACGCGCCGATCCTCGGGACTCTCGACCCGGCTTACCAGGCCCCTTTCGACGAGGCGGTCAACGGCCGTACTGATCGAGCCGGGCGTAAGGTGGACCTTTGGGCCGATCGTATTCACCGGCAAAGGCCCTTTGTTGAGGAGCACTTCCAGTATCCGGAAGTCGGTATCGTCGATTCCCGTCTCCTCAAGTCCCGCATAAAGATATTTCGCGGCCGCGTGAAAGGCCTTCACCAATAGCAGCCAACAGTGAACCGGGTCTCGCGAGGTCTTATCCATGACGAAACTATTTTGACATTTCGTATAACCGATGTCCAGCACAATGTATCTATGTTAATAGACTTGGCATCAATGAATACTGGAGGAGAGGCACACTGCATATGGAACGCACAAATAAGAAGCTCATCGCCGTAGTCGGCGCAACCGGGCAACAAGGAGGCGCGGTAGTACGCGCCCTTCAGACCGGCAATCAATTCAAGGTACGCGCTCTGACTCGCAATCCGGCCAAGCATCGCCAATTCGCCGACGAAGTCATCCAAGCGGACTTAAATCGCCCCGAAACCCTTGCGTCCGCATTTGCAGGGGCGCACGGCGTATTTCTGGTAACCAACTTCCAGGAGCACGGAGCGGACGAGCTGAAGCAGGCAACGGCTGCGGTACGCGCCGCCAAGGATGCGGGTGTTAAGCACTTTGTCTGGTCCACACTGCCTGATGTGGAAGCGGTCAGCGGAGGCAAGCTTCACGTTCCCCATTTTACCGGCAAAGCCAAGGTTGATCGGATAGTGAAAGAAGCCGGGTTCGCGAATCTTACGTTCGTCATCGCGCCTTTCTACTATCAGAACCTTATCGGCGTTCTTGGTCCGCAAAAACAGGCTGACGGATCCGCGAGCTGGGCTCTCCCGCTTGATCCAACTGTGCGGAGCATCCACATGGGCGATATCACGGAACTTGGTGAGATCGTTGCCGGGGCATTCGTGCACCCCGATCAGGCCGGTCACGGCGAGTATCTGCCCTTAGTCGGCGATTTCATGAGTTTCAATGAAATCACCGACACGCTGAATCGACAGGGTCACAACTTGTCTTTCCATCAAGTGCCAAAGGACGTCTTCGCGGGTCTCTTTCCTGGGGCCGCCGAGATAGCGGAAATGTTCGCTTACTTTCAGGCGCACACGTACTTAGGTTCCGATTCGCGCGACCAAATCGCGCTCGCCAACAAAATAGCGGGCCGGCAGCCAACCAAGTTTTCGGCGTGGGCTCGAGGGAATTTCCCGGCTCCAAAGAACGCCCAGTCAGCAGCACGCTGATTGAAAACGAAAGGAAACGATTTTGGACCGTGCATACAAACTTAGTTTGCGCGGTTGCTCGTAAGCAGTAAAAACAAAAGGAGGAAGTACATGGCAACGAATTCGATCGCAATTTCCAGGAACGTGGAAGCAACAAGCTTTTGGCAGGGTGCAGTGGTCGTTTTGGGACGGTTTTTGTTCGCGCTGATTTTTCTGATGGCTGGAGCCAATCATTTTAACAAGCAAACCATCGGCTATGCGGCTTCGCAAGGTGTGCCTTTGGCTGCGATCGCGGTTCCAATTGCCGGCGTGCTCGCCATTGCCGGCGGCTTGAGCATCTTGTTGGGTTATCGCGCAAAACTGGGTGCCTGGCTCATTGTGCTTTTCCTGATCCCTGTCAGCTTGATGATGCATAAGTTCTGGACGGTAACCGATCCCATGATGGCGCAGATTCAAATGATTCTGTTCATGAAGAACGTCTCCATGCTCGGCGGCGCCTTGCTGATTTCTCACTTCGGAGCGGGACCGTTCAGTCTGGACGCACGGCGCTCGCGCTGAACGCGCCTAATAAAAGGAGAGAAGCAAATGCGCAACCAATCTGAACCACGAAATCTTGCTGCCGTCAAAACCCCGATCTCACAGGAGGCCCTCGATCAGCTATTTCGCGAAGCGCGGACCCACTCCGCGTGGCTTCCCGAGCCCGTGCCAGTAGAGCTCCTGCGCGAGGCTTACGAATTGGCGCGCCTAGGGCCGACAAGCGCCAACGGCTCGCCCGGCAGGTTCGTTTTTCTGACCACCCCAGGCGCCAAGGCGCTTCTCAAGCCAGTTCTAGCGCCCGGCAATGTGGACAAAACCATGGCAGCTCCCGTGACCGTCATCATCGCCTGGGACACGGAATTTCACGAGCATCTTCCCAAGCTCTTTCCGCAGTTTGATATGCGCTCCTACTTCGTCGGAAATAAACCTTTGATTGAGGAGAACGCCTTCCGCAACAGCTCCCTGCAAGCCGCTTATTTCATCCTGGCCGCACGCGCTCTGGGATTGGACTGCGGGCCGATGTCCGGTTTCAACGCTGACAAACTGAATGCGGCATTCTTTCCCGACGGCAAGTGGAAGGTTAATCTCATCTGCAACCTGGGTTATGGAGACCCGAGCAAGCTCCACCCACGCAATCCTCGTCTGAATTTTGAGGAAGCATCTGTAGTTCTGTAGAATTCAAAGCTCGCCAACAAGCAACAATTTGTTCGTTAGAGAAGTTTTGGAGTTCGCCGAAGTCACGAAGATGATGGCCGACTTTGGTGTCAGCGAGGTCGAGAACCAAACCGCCAGGGCCGGGGAGGATGCATGATGTCAGGCAAGCTATCGAACAAGGTGTGCGTCATCACGGGGACGGGCGGGAGTGTGGGCCGTGCGGCCGCCTTGGCATTCGCTCGAGAGGGTGCGTTGGTCGTTGGTTGCGACGTGAACGTCGCCGCGGCTGAAGCTACGGTTGAAATGGTTCGCGCCCAGGGCGGAACGATGATCTCCCTTCAGCCCTGCCATCTGACCGAACCGTCCGAGTGTCAGGCGCTGGTCGATCTCGCCGTGCGCGAGTACGGGCGGATCGACGTGCTGTTCAACAACGCCGCGATGGCGTATTTCAACTGGCTCGAAGACATTTCGAACGAGGAGTGGGACCGCAATCGTCGAAGTGAAGTGGACCTGGTGTTCTACCTCACTCGCGCCGCGTGGGCTTATTTGAAGGCCAGCCGTGGCGTGGTGGTGAACACCGCCTCGCTGACCGCTCTGATGAGCTTCAAGAACCTGGGCTCTCTCGCACACACCACGGCCAAGGCTGGCATCATCGGCATGACCCGGCAGCTGGCGATGGAAGGCCGCGAGCATGGGATTCGCGCCAATTCGATTTCGCCTGGAGTGATCGAAACCAACCAGACGCGCGAACAGCTCAAGGACCCAGAATGGGCCGGCTACATGCTCGGTAAGACATTGTTGGGTCGGCTTGGTCGGCCGGAAGAAGTGGCGAACGTCGCTTTGTTTCTGGCCTCCGATGACAGTTCGTACGTGACCGGAGTCGATATCGTCGTCGATGGCGGAATGAAGGTTTGGTGATCGGCGGGCAGGGCCCGACTAGACCACAGCGTGTCTAATTAGACGTCCTCAGCCCGTGAGATCAAGGAAGGAATTTCCATGAAGTCCATTTTCAAAGGAGACGACCATGGCATCGAAAGCAAAGACAATCGTCAGTACTGACTCCACGCAACCAGGTACGGCAGTTGAGGAAAGAGAACGGTTACTGAAGTCAACGCGTGAGCAAGAAATACGAAATCGCGCGTACGAGATTTATCTGCAGCGCGGAGCACAACCTGGCTATGAGGTGGAGGATTGGCTTCAGGCCGAACGTGAGCTCACCACATAACCGTCGAATTAGACGCAAAGGAATACCAGCGATTTGGCATTAAACATCAAAGAGAACAGTTGCTATGCGGCGATACGAGGCAACGAATTTTCCGCGAGTGGGCGAACAAAAAAGGCTGGAATCCCGGATTCCGGCCTTGTATCACGGAATGGTTGCGTGGGGCTGATTTGAACCGACGACCTTCGGGTTATGCGATTTGACTCAGTTTTCGCTGAGAGTCGGACTGTACCTTCATCCCGTCTCCGTGAGACTTTGAAACGCCGCCTGTTAAACGGAAACCCAAGAGCGTCCTCGAAAACTTAGCAGCGCCGTGGCAGTTGCGACAAACGGATTCACCATGAAGCAGTCTTAGCGCATCGCCGCAGTGTGCTCATGTGACTGCTCGAATCGCCAATTACATTGTGAGGACGGCGCGGAAGCGGGCCTTGCCCTCCGCAACGCGTTGGTAAGCCTTGGCGGCCTCCGCCAATGGGTAAGTCTCGACGATCGTTTTGACTTTCCCTTGCGCCACGAAATCAAGAGCTTCGTAGAGATACTCGGGGCCGTTCTGCTGGCTGCCAATGACACGAATGCGCTTCGAGATAAGGTCCATCAGAGAAATCGTAAGCGGCTCTGCGTCCGCACCCATGGTGATCAGCCGGCCGTCTGGCCGTAATCCCTGAATGCTGTCCACCATAGACTTCGTCGAATTGGAAGTGCTGAGGATGATGTCCGCACCGCCCGCAGCGGCAAGGCTCTTTCCGTCGCGGACAATTTCATCCGCTCCGAGCTCGCGGATCAACTTGTCTTTGTCAGGGGAGTGGGAAACGGCGATGGTCTCAAAGCCCGCTGCCTTCGCGTATTGCACTGCGAGGTGTCCAAGGCCGCCGATTCCGAGCACGGCCACACGCTCGTGCGGCTGGGGATCGGCCCAACGCAGTCCGCTGTAGACCGTGTAGCCCGCGCAGAAGATCGGCGCTGCTTGTTCGTAGGAAATCTTGTCGGGAATCAGATAGGTTGCGTCAGCATTCATCAGCATGTACTCGGCGTGACCGCCTTGTGCCTCAATTCCTGTGCCCTTCATGTAGGGACAGAACATTCTGCGACCACGCTGGCACCATTCGCAGCGCCCGCAGGTGGATTGAATCCAGGCGGTACCCACGCGGTCGCCCACCTTCCGCGTGGTGGCGTCGGGAGCCACGGCAACGATCTCGCCCACTGGCTCGTGGCCTAAGATTCGGGGAAATGGTCCGGGAAAGTGTCCGAGCGTCAGATGTACGTCGGTGTAGCAGATGCCGCTCGCATGCATTTTCACCAGTACCTGATTAGGTCCAGGTTGAGGTTGCGGAACGTCTTTGATTTGCCACGAACTGCTGACAGCGGGAACGACTGCAGCTTTCATAACAGTTCCTCCTAACGCACTTCGATGCGAGAGGATTTGCGGTCGGTGCATGACTTTGAGCACCCGCATCGCCAATCGAACACCTCGAGCATAGAAAGTATCGGGCCCTGGTACGAACTTTTAGTGGGGCCTGGAATGACAATTCATTGCAAGAATAGAGTTCCGTTTCCGCCCTGTGCCATACTGAATGGCAGAACAAACCGAGTTTTACAGCAACGGCCCGAAGCTAAGTCCGCGAGGAAGTTAAAATGAAATTAGTGACGTTCAATTGCCGCACCCGCGAAGACCGCATCGGGGCGGTGACGCCAGACGGAATGATTGTTGATTTGAATGCGGCCTACGCGCTCTTTTTGCAGAACGCACAGCAAGAAGGAGCGTTTTACGCGCTGGCGGATGCGCGCGTTCCCGCCAACATGCGGGGCTTGTTTGAAAATGGTGACCGCGGACTGGATGCCGCGCGAACTGCGCTTGAATATGTTGTAAAAGAAGGGGCGGAAGCCGGACCATCGGGCGAACCGGTGCGATTCCAGCGCAGCGCAGTGCACATCAAGGCACCCATCAGTCCGAAAAAGTTTTTTCACACGGCGGGAAATTTTCGCGAACATCACGAAGAGGCGCAGAAGTCCGGTTTTTCCCACCCCGTTTTGCCGTGGATTGTTTTTTTTCAGAACGTGGATGCCATCATCGGTCCCGATGAAGCCATCGTGTATCCGGAACATCTCACGCAAGAGCTGGATTACGAGCTGGAACTTGCGCTGGTGGTGAAAAAACCGGGCAAGCACTTCAACGCTGAGGCGGCTCGCGATTACATCGGCGGGTACGTGATTTTCAACGACGTGACCGCGCGCGACATCCAGCGACAGGAGATGAAGTCCGGCGTATTCAGTTTTTGCAAAGCCATCGATACCTTCTGCCCGCTGGGGCCGCACATCGTCACCGCGGACGAAATCCCGAATCCCAATGATCTTTCCATGCAGCTACGCGTGAACGGCAAGACGCGCCAGCATTCGCATTCCAGCAAAATGTCCGTGACGGTCCCGGAGATCATCGCGCACTATTCCTCGATGGGATATTCCGCGGGCGACGTGCTCTCCACGGGCACGGTTTCCGGCGTCGCTGCGTTCAGCGACGATCCGAAATCGCTGTATCTGAAACCTGGCGACGTCGTCGAATGCGAGATCGAGAAAATCGGAATTCTTCGCAACCCGGTGGTCTCTTACAAGGAATTGTACGGCGGAAAAGCCGCAAAAGCGTGAGCAAGACCATGGCGGAATCTCCAACGCAATCGCAGGACGGATTCTGGATTAGCGAACTGAATCGCCGTCCCGGAGTACGAAAGGGATTTGCCCCGGGACGCGCTGTAAAGTTTTACGATACGACGCTCCGTGACGGCGAACAGAGCGTCGGCGTGGTGCTGACACCGCCGCAGAAACTGGAGATTGCGCGTGCGCTGGACGCGCTCGGCGTCGGTCGCATCGAAGCAGGTTTCCCACGGGTTTCCGCCGAAGACGCTGAAGCGTTCAAAGCAATCGCGAACGCCGGACTCAAAGCGGAAATCTGGGGATTCGGCCGGGCGCTCAAAGCAGACATTGACGAACTGTTGCGCCTGGGTTCGCGCGCCACGGTGATAGAAACGCCGACGAGCGCGGTTAAGTTAAAAGCCTACGGACTCACCGTCGAAGAAGCGAAGCGGCGCGCAGCAGAAGCCATCACTTACGCGCGCGAGCATGGCGTGAAAGTCGCCTTCTTCACCGTGGACGGCACGCGCACGGAATTGGAGACACTGCGAGAGTTTTACAAGAACGCGCTGGATGCAGGTGCTGAAGAACTTGTAGTCGTGGACACCATCGGCGCTTGCGGGCCGGAAGCCGTGGAATTTCTCGTGCGACAGGTCCGCGATTGGGTCGGACCCCAAGTGCCGCTGCATTTTCACGGGCACAATGATTTCGGCATGGCCACGGCGTGCGCGGTGGCTGCCGTGCGCGCGGGGACGGAATGGATTCAAGGCACCATCAATGGGATGGGCGAGCGCGCTGGGAATGGTGACATCGGCGAGATCGCCATGGCTTTGCGCGGACTCTACGGTGTCCCGGTGGAACTGAACCTGAAAAACATCCGCAAGATTTCTGCGCTAGTTCGGCAAATGGCCGGACACCAACTCGAACCGTGGAAGCCGGTGGTGGGTGAGAATCTCTTTATGCGAGAGAGCGGGGCCGTCGCCAGCCAGTTTCATATACCGGAGGCCATCGAGCCTTTCTCGGCAGACCTTGTGGGAGCGAAGCGCGAAATCGTCCTGGGAAAGAAGAGCGGTCTCGACAGTATCGCCATCAAAGCAAAAGAATTGGGGATTTCGTTGACACCCGAGCAGCAGCAGGCGGTACTGGCTGCGGTGAAGCGCGCTGGTGTGGAAAAGCGCGGCCTGGTTACCGACGCAGAGTTTCGGTTTATCGTACATGGCGTACAGAGTTCAGATTGAAGCCAGCGTTACAGCGGTTCTGGGGCTGGTCTACGGCCCCGGTTGTTCTTGAGACGGTCCCGGGAACAACATCTGCGGGCGATTCCGCCTAAATCGTTGCTCTTCTAGTTAGTTTGAGCGTCCGCCACGAAAAACTTAGACAAGGGATTCGAGGAAAAAGGAGAGCATGCGATAGCCAGCGATGTAGGAGAAGGGGGCGAGTTCGAGGGAATAGTGTCCGCAGGCGAGTTCGAGGACACTGGGATCAGAGCCGTGTCGGCGGAGGGAGACGAGCATCTGCCGGGTGAGCTCAGGGAGCATGGTGGGGTCGTACTTGCCGTAGACCATAAAGCAGGTGCGACCTGCGCCCATGCCGCGTTCGACGTAGGGCATCGGGCTGATGGGAGCCCAGTAGTCGCGGAGTTCGTCAACGCTGACATGATTTCGGAGACCTTCCCAGACATGATTGGTAGTCATGCCCTGGCTGACGACGTCGGCGTAGTAGGTGGAAACGTGGAAGAAGCCGCCGGCGCGGACGGCTTCGTCGTGGACGAGGGTAATGTAGCCGACCGACGATCCCAGGCTCGTGCCGAGTATGCCGATTTTGGTGTGTCCCTGCTGTTCCAGCCAACGGAGGCAACGCCGCGCGTCGTGCACGGCCTGACGGTTGGCTTGGAGCGTCAGACCAATGTTGGGGCCGCAAATCTGGTCGGCGCGCTCATGGCCTTTGGCCATGCGTCGGTCGTGATACGGCATGCTCATTTTGAGCACAGTGATGCCGAGTCGCTGAATCCAGTGGCAGAGGCCGTTCTGGCCGTGCCATTTGGCGTTCCAATTAGGAAGGATGAGCACGGCAGGACCAGGGCCGGAGTAGTTCGAGTGGAAACGCGAAGGGATCGACTGGCGGGCCGGAAAAAGTTGGGCATGGACGACGTTGTTTTCCGGCCAAGGCGACACGATGGAACTAGTGAAGGTCAGAACGTTTTCATGATCGAGACGGTAGTCCTTGGCGGGAGTTGTGGCAAACCAGTCGTGGCTCGTGGCGATAGCGTTTTCGGCATACTTACGGACGAATTCGCCGGGATTGCGTTCATCGGGCGACCCGCCGATGTGCTCTAGGCCCCAATGAAAGGGCTGGACGCGGCGATTGTCGTCGGTGGTCCAGCGGCGATGCTCGTAACGGCGAATTCCGCGTTCAAACCAATTCATAAGAAGTCCGCAATTCACAGTTTACAGTCGGCAGCCAAAAAACAAAAAGTCGTATCGGTCCAAAAGAGGAAAAGAATGGATTTCGACTCGGAAGCACGCATAACTTATGGATGGAATCGTTAGGGATGGGGCACGCGGGAAAAGGGGCTGGTTGAGAGGCCTCATTGAGTGTGAGAAAGTCAAAATGTGGTCATTATCTCCATTTTCTTCTTCCTCTTTGGGCTGGTGATTGGGAGCTTCCTGAACGTCTGCATCACGCGGATTCCGGAAGAGATTTCCATTGTTTCGCCCGGCTCGCGCTGCCCCAAGTGCGAGACGCCGATCAAACCGTACGACAATGTGCCGGTGTTTGCTTGGCTGTGGCTGCGCGGAAAGTGCCGGGCGTGCGGCGCACCGATCTCCCCGATGTATCCGCTGATTGAGCTAGGCACGGGAATCCTGTTTGTGGCGGCGTTCCTCGAGTTTGGATTTACGCAAGCGACGGTAAAATGGCTCTTTTTCACCTGCTTAATCATCATTCTGACCGTGACCGATTTGCGCGTGCGGCTGCTTCCTGACGCGGTCAATTGGCCGGGATTTGCCGCGGGGCTGATGTTCTCCGCGTTTGTGCCGCCGAGCGACGGATTTGCCTATATGTTCGGCTGGCGATTGTTGCACCAGCGGCTCCCGGAGTTTGCCGTGGGGGTTCTGGATGGATTACTGGGAGCGGCCTTTGGAAGCTTTTTGTTGTGGGGCTTGGCTGCGCTGTACAAAGCGGTGCGCGGGCGCGAAGGCATGGGCATGGGCGACGTGAAAATGATGGCCATGGTGGGAGCGTTTCTCGGATTGCGCGGGACGTTCCTAACGATTTTAGTGGGCAGCTTGTTGGGCAGTGTGCTCGGGTTGAGCGTGGTCGCGGCGCTCTATCTCGGCGGTTGGAAGAGCGAGCTTGCCAAACGCGCCAGCCGGCGCGGGCTGGGCACGGAGAATTCCCTTCGCTGGGCGCTCGCGAGCATGTACCAGCTTCCGCTGGGGACATTTCTCGGGATAGGGGCACTGGTGATCGTGTATGGCATGCCGCTGGTCGCGGCGCGGTGGCCGATTTTCAGAGGTTTCATTCTTTAGATAAGAAACTAGAAATCTGAGAGAAAGAAGTTAACGCCGAGGCGCGCAGAGGAACAAAAGAAGGGTTCGAAAGACAACGGCGATGCTGGCAGCACTGCAAAACGCGAGTAACACGCAACATCTGTGGATGATTGCCGCGGGGATGGGAGTCGGATTCCTTGCCGTGGCCGCGCTAATGATGTTCTTGCTGCGGAAGTTTTTTCAGAACACGCGGGAATCACAAAAAGAGGAAGTTGGAGCGGGCGCGGCGCGAACAGAGAATGCTTCGGCATTCATGACCGCGTCCATGCAGGGCGTGATTCAGCAACTCCGCGAACAGGAAAAGGAACTGGAGCGGCTGCATCGTGCGGAGAGGGAGCGCGCGGAGCAAACGGAGCGTTTGAGCGAAGAAGTGACGCGAAATATGCCAGCGGGCTTGCTCGTGGTCAACGCCACGGGAATCATCTCCAGCTCGAATCCAGCCGCTGAACAGGTCTTGGGAATTCGCGGGCTGGGTTTCCGGCGGTACAGCGAAGCGCTCGGCGCATCCTCGGATCTGACGAAACTCATCGCCGAGTGTCTGGCGACCGGTAAGATTTTCCGGCGAGAAGAAGTAGGGCACATTCCACCCGCGGGCGACACACGGCACCTAGGTGTAACAATCTCGCCCATCCGCCGGGAAGCCGGCAAAATCAGTGGCGCCATCTGCCTGCTGACCGATTTGACGGAACTTGCCGGCCTCCAGCAGCGGATGCAACTAAAGGAAAACCTGGCTGCTTTGGGCGAACTATCCGCGGGAATCGCGCACGAATTCAAGAACGCCCTGGCAACGATTTCCGGTTACGCGCAGCTGATTCCGGAAGCCTCCGCGGCAGAGTCCGCGGACTACGCCAAGCGCATCGTCGAGCAAACGCGCAACATTACACACGTGGTCGCGGAGTTTTTGAAGTATGCCAGGCCGCTGGAAATCCCGGATGAAACGGTGGAGCTGCAAGCGGTCGTGGACCGCGCTCTCCTGGAGGTATCACAATCCCTGCCGCAGGTGAAGATCGCCTGTGATGGCGAATTTGGAGACGTCGCGGGCGACGAGGGGCTGCTGAGACAAGCCTTGCTGAATTTGACGCGCAACGCGGCCGAAGCATGCGCGCTAGCCGATGGCGGGGGGCGGGTCGTGGTCTACGGCGAAGTGGTTCGTGGCGATGAGTTGGGCTACCAGCGGATCCGTGTGACAGACAACGGGCCGGGGATCGCCCCCGATGCCTTGCCGAAGCTGTTCCGTCCGTTCTTTACAACAAAAGCGAATGGCACGGGCCTCGGGCTAGCGGTCGTGCAAAAGGTCATCGTGCAACACGGCGGGCAGGTCGAGGTCCGGAACCGGCCGGAAGGCGGAGCCGCGTTTATAGTTACGTTACCGTTGCCGCGGCGGGTCCCAGAAGCAGTAGAATCAAGGGAGGCAAGCATCTAAGGAATTGTAGGGGTCTTCCAGTCGCTCCGGGAGGTACGGCACTATGCGAACGAAATTCTGGTTCAAGGCGTTATGGGTGGTTCCAGCGCTCTGTGTGGCTGGGCTGCCTGCCATGGCGCAGCAGCAGAGCTCCGGTCAGCAACAGAGCGGCGACCCGGTGGCGGACGCGGCCAGAAAAGCCCGCGAGGATAAAAAGAACGCCGCAAAACCGAAGAAGGTCTTTACGGATGATGACGTAAAGAGTGCCGCGCCGGAGACCCCGGCGTCTGGCACTGCCACGGCGGGCGAGCAAAAGCCGAATGAGACCGGAACGAAGCAAGATCCGAACGGCGAAGCCGCGTGGCGGAAGAGATTCAAGGAGCAACGAGACAGGATTGCCAAGGCTGAACTGGAACTCGATGTCCTGCAACGCGAGTCGGACAAAGCGCAAACTCAATACTACAGCGATCCGCAAAAAGCTTTGGAAGAACAGAACAACCGCAAGGAAATCAATGACAAGAAGGCGAAAATCGACGCCAAGAAGGCAGAATTGGATGCTTTGAAGCAGGGCCTAGATGACCTCGAAACGGAATTGAGGAAAGCCGGCGGAGATCCAGGCTGGGCACGATAGGCGAAGCGCCGTTGCAAGTTTTTTAATTCTTAGAAAAAACCTCTTTTTCCTAGGTCAACTCCTGGCGCGTCGAGTTTCCTCCGGTTGACGGCCGCGATCAACTGCTTCCCTTCTCCGCACATGTATCTGCCGTTGTTCCCTGAGTGCCGCCGGATTCGTGGTAGAAACGAAAGAGATGGAACCTCTTCTTCTTGTCGAAGATAAGAGCGAACTGCGCGCCATGATGCGCAAGGCGCTGGAGCGTGCGGGTTACGTCGTGGACGAAGCGCCCGACGGCGCCGCGGCCATCCAAAAAGTCCGCGCGCGAAGATACCTGCTTGTGATTACGGACCTGAAAATGCCCGGGGCTTCGGGGCTGGATGTTTTGCGGGAAACCAAGCAGGCGGACGCGGCGACGCCCGTGCTCCTTTTGACCGCCTACGGCTCGGTAGAAGAAGCCGTTTCGGCAATGAAAGACGGTGCCTTTGATTTTCTCCAGAAGCCGGTGGATCTGGATCATCTGAAGCTGTTGGTGCAGCGGGCGGCGCGGCAACAGGAATTATTAAGGGAAAATTTGCTGTTGCGCGAAGATTATGCGACGCGCTACGGATTCCCTCGGATCGTTGGCGAACACCCGTCGATTCGGGAAGTAAGCCAACAGATTCAAAAGGTCGCGGCGACGGATTCCACTTGTTTGTTGCTGGGCGAAAGCGGCACGGGCAAAGAATTGTTCGCGCTGGCGATTCATCACCTCTCTCCGCGGCGTGAACTCCCGTTTGTTGCCCTAAATTGCGCCGCGATTCCTGAAGGCCTGGTGGAGAACGAACTCTTCGGGCATGAGCGCGGCGCGTTTACCGGCGCGGGAGCGCGCAAGGTCGGAAAGATGGACCTGGCGCATCGCGGGACGCTGTTTCTCGATGAGATCGGGGAGTTGCCGCTGGCGATTCAGGCAAAGTTATTGCGCGTACTGGAAGAGCGACGGTTTGAACGCGTCGGCGGCACGCAATCCATCGACGTGGATGTCCGCATCGTGGTGGCAACGAACCGCAATCTGCAGAAACTGGCGGAAGAAAAACTATTTCGCGAAGACTTGTACTTCCGGATTTCGGCTGTGCCCATGACCATCCCGCCCCTCCGCGACCGCGGAAACGACGTGCTTTTACTGGCCGATCACTTTCTGGAGAAATTCAAACGCGAGTTTGCCAAGCCCGGCTTGGAATTGTCTGACGATGCGCGCGACCGCCTGCTGCACTATCGCTGGCCGGGAAACGTGCGCGAATTGCAAAACGCGCTGGAGCGCGCCGTGATTCTCGCGGATGGCATCAGCATTCGCTCCGATAACCTGCAACTGCCGACGGCCAAGCCGGACGCTGATCGCCTGCCGGGCGGCATGCTTCCGGAAAAATTCGATTGGGAAGGCACGCTCGAAGAAGTCACCGGGCGCGCCGCGAGCCACGTCGAAAAAGTCTTGCTTGAAAATACCATGCGCGAATGCAAGTGGAACAAAACGCGCGCCGCGGAAAAGCTGAGCGTGACTCCGAAGACGCTCCTTGCGAAACTGCGGTCTACCGGTCTCGAAGAATGATCGTTCGACAGGCGGGCTAAAACCGGCCTCTACAAACTATTCTGCACGCACGCCAGTGTGAAGGGCTAAGGTCCCGAACGTCCAGACGCGATAAGCCACGGATTGATAGCCGACGCTGGTCATGAGGGCGGCGAGTTCGCGCGGGTGGAAGAATCGCGCGACGGATTTTGGCAGATACGAATAGGCAGAGCGCTCGCCGGAAATTACCCCGCCAATCCTTGGTAGCACGCTACAAAAGTACCAGCGATAGAAATCACCCCACAAACCTTCGGGTGGCTCGGTGAATTCGAGAATGGCGATGGTGCCGCCAGGCTTGAGCACGCGCCGGATTTCGCGCAGGCCTGCTTCGTAGTTGGCGAGATTGCGAAAACCAAAGGCGCTGGTGACGAGATCGAAAGAAGAACTGGCAAAGGGCAGGCGCAGAGCGTCTGCCTCGAAAAAAGGCATGGGCGACGCTGGGTTTTCGCCTGTGGTTTCGGCCAGCGCGGCGCTCTTGTCTTTCGCGCGAACGAGCATGGTGTGGGCAAAATCAGCCCCGATGATGTGCGCTTTGCCGGCACGCGAAAGCGCAAACGCAAGATCCCCAGTTCCACAGCACAAATCCAGGACCAGAGCATCAGGCCGTTCGAGAATCGGTTGGAGTCGCTTCGCCGTTCGGGCACGCCACAAACGATCGAGCTGCAAAGATAGAAGGTGATTGAGCAGATCGTAGCGCGGAGCGATCTGCGTGAACATCTCGCGAACTTTTCTCGAAGCGTCGGCTTCGTTCGCGGCGCCCTCGGGGCGGGTTCCCTTTGCTGGTGAAACCAGCTCAGGCATCGCGCATTCCCGAAAGTTTGTTGCTCGCCGCAAGGAGTCGAGGCGTGAAATGAAGCACGCGCTCGACGACATGCAAAGGCACCGCATCGTAAGATCGCGCCGAACCGATCCGCGACGAAAGCACGAAACGGAGCACTCCGCTGCGCGTTTTTTTATCCGAACGCATGGCGTCCAGTAAATTGGAAGGCGAGACGGAAGGCCACGGAGGCAATGGTCCCAACCGGCGAATCAGCGCAACAATGCGCGAAACATCATCGGCCCGCGTTAAGCCAAGTTCGTGCCCCAGAAACGAAGCGGCGATCATCCCCCAGGCCACGGCTTCCCCGTGCTGATACCGTCTGTACTTCGTGACGCTTTCGAGAGCATGGGCAAAGGTATGCCCAAAATTAAGAATCTCCCGCAAGCCGGATTCGCGCTCGTCGCGGCTGACGACCCGCGCTTTAATCTCCACGTTGCGAGGGATTAGAGAACCGAGTGCGTGGCGATCGCGCCGAAGGACCTTCTCCATCTCTTTTTCAAGAGCCGCGAACATTTGAGCGTCCGCAATGATCGCGTGCTTTATAACTTCAGCGAGTCCGCCGCGAAATTCGCGATCGGGAAGCGTGTGAAGCAGTTCCGGATCGGTCAGCACCAGCCGCGGCGGATAGAAGGAGCCAACGAGATTTTTTCCTTCAGGGAGATTGACGCCGGTTTTCCCGCCGATCGAGCTGTCCACTTGCGCGACAAGCGTCGTGGGGACCTGGACGAGCTGAACACCGCGAAGAAAGGCCGATGCAGCAAACCCCGCCACGTCGCCAACGACACCGCCCCCGACAGCAACCATAAGCGATTTGCGATCCGCTCCAGCGCGGCAGAGCGAGCGGGCAATGTTTTCCACACTGCGGAGATTTTTCGCCGATTCGGCGTCATCGAAGAGGTGAATGTCCTCCTTTTTTGAAAGTTCCAGGCCGCGCTGCACGGATTTTCCCACGGCACGCCAAACTTTGGGCGACGAAACGACATGAACGCTGGAAAAACTGCCGAGCGCGGCAATTTCCCGCGCGCCGCGGCCTATGGCGCCCGCGCCGCAAACAACGGAGTAAGGACCGCCCGACGATTTCACACGAATGCGTTTGGTTTTCATTTGCGAGGCTTTTTCAATGTAACACACGCCCCGTATTCACCGCATGTCACGACGCTCTTGCTGATGGCCGCAATTTCTTCGTGCTACCATACTTGATGGCAAGCCCCTCATTCCCATGACGACCTCCCCAAAAAACTATCGCGCCGACTATGCCGTCGTGGGCAGCGGAATCGCAGGATTGCGCGCGGCCATAGAGCTGAGCGCGGCGGGAAGCGTTCTGGTCCTGGCGAAATCCAACTTGAGCGATTCGGCCACCGCCTGGGCGCAGGGCGGAATCGCCGTGGCCCTCTCCGACGAAGACGAAATCGGACTTCACGAGCAAGACACGATTAACGCGGGTGACGGTCTGTGCCGCCCTGAAGCCGTAGCCTTGCTGGTGGAAGAAGGCCCGAAGTACATCGCGCAGCTCATCGAGTGGGGCACAGAATTCGATCGCGCAGGAACGAAGCTGGCGTTTACCCGCGAGGCCGCGCACAGCCGTTCGCGGATCCTGCATGCCCACGGCGACTCGACCGGCAGGGAGATCAGCCGTGCACTGCTGGCGCGGGCCCATACGACCCCGCAATTGCATCTGCGCCCGCACGCGTTCACAACGGAATTGTTGATGGAAAGCGGACGAGCTGCAGGCGTCCGCTTCATTGATGAAACAGATGGCTCGCAGCACGAAGTTCGTGCCGGAGCAGTTCTGCTGGCGACTGGCGGCCTGGGACAGATCTACCGCGAGACCACAAATCCAGAAGTAGCCACGGGAGACGGCATGGCCATCGCCTACGAAGCCGGCGCGATCCTCTCCGACATGGAGTTCATGCAATTCCACCCCACGGCGCTGGCCATCAAGGGCGCTCCGCGGTTTCTTCTTTCCGAGGCCTTGCGCGGCGAAGGCGGTGTGCTGCGCAACATTGGCCTGGATCGCTTCATGAAGCACTACAACGAAGCTCAGGAATTGGCGCCCCGCGACATTGTCGCGCGGGCTATTGTCACAGAAATGCACCGCACCAACAGCACGCATGTCTATCTGGACATGACCAAAAAGAGCGAGGAGTTCCTGAAGAAGCGCTTCCCGCGAATTTACGAAACATGCTCCAGCTACGGCCTCGATTTGGCCACCGACATGGCGCCCGTCTGCCCCGCGGCTCATTACATGATGGGCGGAGTGAAAACCGATTTGTGGGGCCGCACTTCCCTTCCCGGTTTGTATGCGGCGGGAGAAACGGCTGCGACGGGAGTGCATGGCGCGAACCGCCTGGCGAGCAATTCGCTCCTCGAAGGATTGGTTTTTGGAGCGCGCGCGGGGCAAGCCATGAAAGAAGATGCACCCGCAGGAAAGCGCCAGCCGGGGGCTCTGCCGGGCAGCCCCGCCCCGTTACCGGGCAATTCTTCCGCCACGCAGAAAGAAACAGCCAAGAATGCGGGAAAGCCGTCTCCCGCCTGCGCGATGCTCGAGAAGATCCGGGACGTTATGTGGCGCGAAGTTGGGATCATGCGCAGCGGGAAAGAACTTGCGGATGCCATCAAGCAGTTGAAAGCGATGGAGTTGCCGAAGACTGAGAAACCCGGACGAAGCGCTCACGAACTGCGAAACCTGCACTCACTCGCGCTCCTGATGGCACAATCGGCCCTGGCGCGCGAAGAAAGCCGCGGCAGCCATTACCGCTCGGACTTCGCCTACCGCAATGACGAGGACTTCAGCAAACACTCGGCGGTGCAAAAGGGCAAGGACGTTCGTTTCGAGACATAAAAAAGCGGCCGCCTCCCCGCCCAGCTCCGGAGCAGGCTCCAGCCGCCACTACCTCATTTGGATTGAAGCTGCTTCACGGACTCCAGAAAAACGTGCCCTACGATTGCGAGGTTTTTGGCGCTGATCTTGTCGAGGGTGTCCTGCGGACTATGCCAGTAGTAGACATCGCCGTCCGGTCCGTTGTCCAAATCGATCACGTCCATCGAAGGAACTTTGCGGCTCAAAAAGGATAAGTGGTCGTCTTCGATGGTGCTCTCCTGATCCAGGAAAACACTCTGATAGCCAAGCCGGTCGGCGACCGCCCACACCAGTTCTGTCAGTGACTTGGTGGAATACGATTCCTTCTTCACGTGCAGATTTCGGCCCCCGACCAGATCGGCAAGAAGGAAAGCTTTGATTTTCGGTAAGTCGCCGCTACTGGAAAGCTTTGCGGCCATCTGCCGGCTCCCATAGCGATTGTCAGGATCTTTCCACTCGCGGTTGACCGCCTCTTCGCCATCGAAAAAGGCAATCCACACCGAGTACTTTCCATGCTGGCTGCAGAGCAACCGGGCCAATTCGAGCATCACCGCCGTAGATGAACCGCCATCGTCGGCGCCGACAAAATTCTCCAGCCGCTTCGTGTCGTAGTGCGTGCCCAGGAGAATGATAGCGGGCTTCTCGCCTGGAATTTTCACCAGGAAATTCTTCATCGGCAGGCGCCCGGCGGGCGTGTCCGCGCTGAAGGAATCCACATCCACGGTGCAGCCATAGCTCTTCAGCTCGCTTTGCAGAAAATCCTGCAATTTCAGGATCGCTTGCGAACCCGAGGCACGCGGGCCGAAACTGACTTGCTTTGCGACGAGCGCAAACGCGCGCGCCCCGTCGAAGCCGCCCGTTTTTTCTGGCGGCAGTGCGTCATCGGCAGTTTGCGGCGGCGTGGAAGCCACCGCACTCATAAACGGGGGCTGGCCCTCAGCGTTTCGCGATTCCTTGCCGCTCGCTTTGCACCCGATCAGGCCTGTCGAAACGAGGCTCAGAATTGCAGCCGTTCGCAGAAAAGTATAGGAACTCAAGGCCATTCAGCGCGCCTCCGCCGTGGCCGCCAGCCGACGCTCGCGCCGTCGCACCACCATCCACGACACGCCCACGCCGACGAAGTACAAAGCCACCAGTACACCCATGAAAATCAGCATAGTCAAGGCATCCGGAGTGGGCGTGAGGACTGCAGCGAGAATAGTGATAATCAGAATGGCGTAGCGGAAATTGTTGAGTAAGAACCTCGGCGTGACGATTCCAAATAGCGTAAGAATAAAAATGAGCACCGGCAATTCGAACACCAGCCCCAGGCCCAGCAGCACCAAAAGGATAAAATCAAAATACTCGTTCACGCTCATCAAGGGCACAACTGGGCCTTTAAAACTGGTTAGGAACCGCAAGACGTATGGGAGTGACACGAAATACCCGAAGGCGATACCCGCAAGAAAGAGAAAAACTGTCGAGAACAGGAAGCCGGTAATCGCGCTTCGTTCGTGTTTGTAGAGTGCAGGCGCCACAAACAGCCATATCTGGTAAAGAATCCAGGGTGATGCGATGACAATTCCCAGGTAAATGCTCAGGCTTATCAGCAAACTTAAATAGCCGGCCGGATGCGTGTAATAAAGCTGCTCTTTAAGGCCCGCATCGGCCAGAGCTTTCAACATCGGCTTGGTAATCCAGCCAATAAAATGTGGCGCCGCAAACCAGCCGATTGCCGCTCCCACGGCGACGGAGACGAGCGAATTAATAATTCTCTTCCGCAGTTCGCTCAGGTGCTCGAAAAAGGTCATCGCGCCGGCGGGCTCTTCCGGCGAAGTGGCGTTCTGCGTGTTGGGTTCGGAGTCAGGCACGGATTCAGGCCGGAGTCTGGGTGTCATGAGGTGGGTCTTGGGAATTCGTGACCGCGGCGGTTTCCGCGTTTGTGTCGGCAGCGTCTTCGGAAGACCGCGGGACCGATTCCGCCACTGGCGAAATCACCGGGGCTTCGGCAACGCTGGCCTCTCCCGCATCGTGCGCTGTTGATTCCACGCCCCCAGGCGAATCCAAAGTAGCAGGCTGGCTCGTCTCGGCGGCCACAGCAGCGGCTGCGGCTTCCGCCGCCTTTTTGCGCTCGGCCTGGAGGGCTTGGCGCTCCATTTCGCGCATCTCCTCTTCAAAAGCGCTCTTGAAGTCGGTCGAAGCCTTGCGAAACTCCGCCATGATCTTGCCGAGCCCACGGGCCAGCTCCGGCAGCTTCTGCGGCCCAAAGACCACCAGGACCACGACAAACACCACAATCATGTGAGGGATGCTCAACATTGCGCTTGGGAAACGTCTAATGTGCCCAATGGCATCATAGAAAGGGTGGAAGTCGCTGTCAAACCGGACTTTGCTGTGTGGTATGATTGTATTTTAGGTTTGTGCGCGAGGTCAGAATGAAATCAGAGCGTCGCGGACTTGTTATCGCAGTCGCTGTCCTTTTGTTATCCGCTGTTTTAGGGGGTATCTATGGCCCCAACGTCCGGGCTACAACCGCCTCGGCCGACGATTATCAGACGGCCGTCCGGGACTTTACCCGGGTCTTGGACGTCGTCCAGAACAGCTACGCCGACCAGGTCGACGTGGACAAAGCCGTCTACCAGGGCGCCATTCCGGGCATGCTCCGCATGCTCGATCCCCACTCGAATTTCTTTGATGCTAAGCAGTTTGCGGTCCTGCGCGAAGACCAGCGCGGGAAATACTACGGCGTGGGCATGATCATAGCGCCAAGGAATAATCAGACAGTTGTGATGACACCGTATGTGGGTTCGCCTGCTTATAACGCTGGGATCAAGCCGGGTGACGTCATCGTGAAGGTGGATGACAAGTCCACCGAAGGTATGGGCGGCACCGAAGTGGCGGACATGCTCAAAGGGCCGAAGGGCACCGTCGTCAAGATTGCCATTTCCCGTGAAGGTTATGCAGAACCACTGGTTTTCACCGTGACGCGCGACGAAATCCCGCGCCATAGCGTGGATATCTCTTTCATGCTGAAGCCCGGGATTGGCTACATCCGCCTGTCTGGGTTTAACGAGACCACCGACCACGAAATTGCCGAGGCGCTGAGGCAGTTGAACGCGCCCTCCCTAGATGGCTTGATCCTGGATATGCGCGGCAATCCCGGCGGATTGCTGAATGAAGCAGTCGCCGTTGGCGACATGTTCCTGGACAAGAATCAGCTGATCGTCTCTCACCACGGGCGGACCTCGCCGGAACGGCGCTACTACGCGGTGCGCGGCAATCAGGGCGTGACCATGCCGCTGGTGATTCTGGTGAACAACAACTCCGCATCGGCCACGGAAATTGTTTCTGGAGCGGTACAGGACCATGACCGCGGCTTGATCGTGGGCGAGACGACGTTTGGCAAGGGCCTGGTGCAGACGGTGCAGCCCCTGAGCGAAAACACCGGCCTCGCGCTGACCACCGCGCGCTATTACACGCCGAGCGGCCGGCTCATTCAACGCGATTACAAGTCCGTCTCGCTCTACGAATACCACTATGAGCGCAAAGTTCCCGACCACCCGACGGAAGTAAGGCTGACCGATAGCGGCCGCCAGGTCACCGGCGGAGGAGGGATCACGCCGGACATCGCGGTAGCTGCGCCCAAGCTCACGAAGTTTGAACAGGTGCTCTATCGCGACGATGTGTTTTTCCCCGCCGAAACGGGCGTAGGCGGATTCACGCGCAACTACTTGGGCAACAAACCGACAATTACCAAGGACTTCGAGGCCAACGACGAGGTCATGCACGCGTTCCGCGAATACCTGAGCAAGCACAATGTCCGCTACACCGAACCCGACATGGCGGAAAACGCGGACTGGATCAAGCGCAAGATCAAGCAGGAAGTCTTCATGTCCACCTTCGGCCAGCAGGAAGGCTTCAAGGTTTTGCTGGAAGCCGACCCGCAAGTGCAGAAGGCCGTCGAAGCCATCCCGCAAGCGCGCGCGTTGTATCAGAACGCAAAAAAGATCGTCGCCCAGCGCATGGGCGGCTCACTCGATCAGCCGTAAATCCATCTTTCCCATCCGAATTTCTTCTCGAGGGGCGCGCGCTGCGGCGGGCGCCCCTCGTTTCTTTACACCGGTCGCCCCATAACGCCCGTTGCTTTTTTCGCACACCCGCTGCGTCATGCTCGGGTCCTTCTGCAAGAAATCCCCGTATCCTCGTTCTAAGTAGCAGAAGGACGAACCGCACGCAATTTGGATGGTCCAGACCAGGTGATCCCTATGCCCAGACGCGCAGCAATGCTCTTGATACCGCTCCTGCTTCTCCTGATCCTCACCGGTCTAGGAGGTCAGACTGCGCGTCCGGAAGTGGGCAAACTCCTTTCTCCTCCAAACCTGTCCTCCACTGGTGAAAACATCGTCGGCATAAGTATGGACAGCATCCCCGGCTTTCCCCTATCGGCTGTCGTCGAAACCGAAAACACTACGACTGGCACTGACGGCAGCACCGCGGTTGTCAGCTACAGACAGTTGATATTTCGCGACTCCCACGGCCGCACACGGGTCGATCAGGATCTCAATCCCGTTGGCGAGCCCCCCAACCCGCAATTGGTCACCATCATGATCTATGATCCGGCCCATAAAATGACTGTCGATTTATTTCCCGACGCAAAAACCGCGATCAAAACCCTTCTCGAAGCGCCAAAAACACACCGCCAACAACCCTGCGCCACGCTTCCTCCCATCGACCCGCGTTTTCTCGCAAAGCAATTGCCTTCCAGCCCGCCTGAGTTTCACCTGGATGAGCTTGCCCCTGATTTCATCGACGGTTTGAAGCTCCGCCACGGACGCCAAACGATCAAGTATCCCGCGCACTCTTTCGGAAATAAATCAGCCTATTCCATAATCACGGATTTTTGGTATTCCCAGAAATGGCAGGTCTTCGTGCGCGTCAAACGCACTGGCCCCGGAAAAACATCCCACACCGTCAGCCTCCGCGACCTCCGTCGCGAAGAGCCCGATCCCGCTCTCTTCCTCATTCCGGACGGCTACAAAATAACGGTCTCCGAGTCTCAGGACTGCGCCATTTACGAATTGTGACTGTCTCTTCGCAACTCGTCCTTCCCGTCTTGGTAACTTCCGCTCTCCTCTGCTAAAATTTAACTCTTGCTACTCGTGGGCGAGTAGCTCAGCTGGGAGAGCGCCTCGTTCGCAACGAGGAGGCCGGGGGTTCGAATCCCCTCTCGTCCACCAAATTCCTCCACAATTCCATCATCGGCAGTTCGGGCCTTTTATGGTAAGGCTACACCTCTATTTCGCGAATCGCCGAACGCTGAAGGAGATCGGAAGCCCGACGACCACCATGTGCACCAGTAGACCTAGAATCAGGTCATGAAGTTTGTAAGGGCCCTTTGCATGAAGCGCGGAGAGTGGCAGCACGACCAGATTCATTACCTCCTGCACCGCCCCGCCAAAGAACAAGCCGCACACCAGCGGATGCTCGATAAGGAAATGCAGCCTGCGGCTTGCCACGTAATAGACACCTGCTGCGGAGCAGGCGATAAAGAAGTGCAGCAGGACACCCAGTACATAAGTGCCAGCGCCTCCCTGGAAGGCCTGCTGCCCCAGCAAGCCTCCGGCAATCACCAGCGGAATGTCCCAACCAAACAGGATGCAAGCTTGGGCAAGGTCCAAAGCCCCGGCAATCCCGCCGCCCACTGCGATCGCCAATATGGCGTTCCTTTTCCCCGATGCGCTAGCTGCAAAATCTCCAATCATCCGAGATCCTCTCTTTCACCTCTGACCTGACTCACTAAGTCAGTTGATTGACTGGCACGATAGCCAAAAGCAGGTAGGCGTCAACACCATCGCGCTCCCTTTCCCCTCCAAGCGCCTTGGCATTGACGCTGACTCGCCTTCACCTATAGTATTTAAGTCAGTCAACTAACTATAGGACGCCTCAATGCCAAAAATGAAAGCAGACAACCGCACGCGCCTCCTTCAAGCCGCCGAGAAAGTCACCTATCGCCATGGGTTCGGCAATGCGGCCATCGCTGACATCGCCAGGGTAGCCAGGATTCCCCTGGGCAATGTCTACTACTACTTCAAAACAAAGGACGACATTGGCGGCGCCCTCGTCGATCTGCGCGTTTCACGCTTCAACAAGCTGCTCCAGGAGCTGGATAAAGCAGATTCTCCCGCCGAGCGCTTGTGCGGCTTCGTCCAGATCAAGATCAACAACCGCGAAGGACTGGCGCGCAGTGGCTGCCCGGTCGGGACCTTCTGCTCCGAACTCCACAAGCACGGCGGCCCGGTCGCCAGGAAATCAACGCAATTGTTCGCAGAGGCTCTCGGCTGGATGGAGGCGCAATTCAAAGCTCTCGGCCAGGCCGACGATTCCCGCGCCCTCGCCGTGCATCTCCTGTCCGCAACGCAGGGCGTATCAGTGCTGGCGCACGCCTTTCACGACGCGGACATGATCACCATTGAGGCGGAACGGCTCAAGCAATGGATTCGCGCTCTTGAAACACAAAACGGAGCGTCCTGATCGGCTCCTTCCCTTCTGCCAGCGGGGTGGTCTTGCTCAACTGTGTTTCGCGTCCCCCTTTATTCAAATTCTGTGTTAAGAAGTTCCTGGCTATCGCGTCTTAGGTTATAGAAGCGCCGAGGAGGGATTCTTGGCAGCCGCGATAGAAAACATCATGGTGACGCACGCGTTCGCAGAGCTTGAGGAAGTGTTTCGCGCACACCAGTCCTGCGTCCTCAAGGCTGCTTACCGCGTAACCGGCAGCATGGCAGACGCAGAAGACGTGTCGCAATCGGTCTTCCTAAGGTTGGCCCGCGGGATCGCCGACCCGGGCCGTATCTCCAATCTGCAGAGTTACTTACAAAAATCGGCGGTCAATGCGGCGCTGGACCTGATTCGTTCCAGGGGCCATCGCGAGCTCGTACCGGTGGAAACGGCCGAGGAACTCCCTTCCCATCCCAGTCTTTCCCCTGAGCGGGCGGCTTCTTCCTTGGAAATCAAGAATTGGCTTCGCCGCGAGCTTGCCACCCTGAGTCCGCGCACTGCCGAGATGTTTGTCCTTCGCTATCTCGAAGGGCTGGATAACCCTGAAATCGCCCGCATGATGAACACGTCGCAGGCCGTGGTGGCAGTAACCCTGCATCGTACCCGGGCGCGACTAAAGAAAAGCCTTCGTGGCTTTATGAAAGGTGCATCATGAAATTCTTTCGATCGAAGCAAGACGACCGCCTTGATCAGGTGATTTCCGAACTACGCGGCGAGCAGCCCGACGCTAAGACGCTATCTGCCTCGGCCGAACGCGTCTGGCAGCGCTTACAAACGGGCGAAGGCGACGAAGCCGCAAGCAGTGCTCTTCAGCCCATCCGTGGCTGCGCCGATATTCGTTCTCTGCTCCCGGCTTTTCATCAACACGAGCTTCCTCCGGCTCGCGCCCTTCTCGTGGAAGACCACCTCCGCGAATGTGTCTCCTGCCGTTCTTATGCTTCTGGCCGCGGGGTTGATGGCGCTACGAGCGTCAACTGGCGGATGGAGCCAGCGTCACGCGGTTTCCAGTGGAGCTTTGCCAGGCTTTCCTTCGCGGCGGCCACCGTAGCCTTGCTGGTTGCCTTGGTCTTGACAGGCCGCAGCTGGTACTTCGCGGGCCCTCCAGGCAGCCGCGCGCAAATCGATTCCATCGAAGGTCAAGCCTATCTCATTGGCTCTGCGGGCGAGCGCGCATTGAAACCCGGAGACGAAGTCGGCGAGGGTGAGCTCATTCGCACCGCCGCCAATTCCCATGCCAGGGTGCGCCTCTTCGAGGGCTCCCAAGTGGAAATGAATCAGCGTGCGGAATTGGCGGTTAGCGCCACCCGTCGCGACACCACCATCCACCTCGGCCAGGGCCGCATTATCGTGCAAGCCGCGAAGCGCCACACTGGACACCTCTACGTTAGCGCTCCGGATTGCACCGTAGCCGTCACCGGAACCGTTTTTTCCGTGAATTCCGGCACCAAAGGCTCGCGTGTCGCCGTGATCGAGGGAGAAGTCCACGTCAAACATTCTGGGTCAGAATCCATTCTGCACTCCGGCGATGTGGTGGCGACAACGCAGAGCGTCGGCGTTGTTCCCGTCCGCGAAGAGATTGCCTGGAGCAGCGATTTGGATCACGAACTCGCTTTGCTCGCGGAATTCTCAAAACTTCGTACGCAACTGGCGGCAATCCAGACTCCCGGCCCGCGGTATGAAAGCAAAATCCTGCCCTTGCTGCCCGCGGATACGGTCCTGTATATCGGCATCCCCAATCTTGGCGATGCCCTTCAACAGGCCAACAAGATCTTCCAGCAGCAACTCTCGCAGAGCAAAGTTCTCCAGGACTGGTGGAACAAAAGCGGCAACTCCAATCAGCATCCTACTCCCCAGGAGTTGATCGACCAGATTCAAGCTATCAGCCAGTACTTGGGCGACGAAGTCGTGATTACTTTCAGAGGAAGCTCCATCTCTAACGAGCACGGCCCCATCCTGCTGGCCGAAGTGCGGCAGGCTGGACTGAAGGACTATTTGCAGAATCACCTCGCGGATGCCTTGAAGACCCCGCAAGGCAAAACCAATTTGCACGCCGTGGATTTACAGTCGCTCTCCACTCTTGCTGCCGACGAGCGCGGAATGATCATGCTTGTCCGCGCGAACATGCTTGTCGTCGGTGCCGACGCGGCCTCGGTTCGGCAGATGAGCGCGCAGCTCGACGCCGGCGCAACCCTCTTTGCGGGGACGGACTTTGGCCAGCGGATAGTCGCCGCCTACAGCCGCGGCACCGAAACTCTGGTTGCTGCGGACCTCGGCCAGATTCTAGTCAGTTCGCATTCCCAGGAGGGAGATTCGAAAGCGCTTCGCAATAGCGGCTTCAACGACATTAAGTATTTGATCGCCACGCGCGGCGAGTCTTCCAGCCAGGGTGACAACCGCATCACCTTGGAATTTAATGGCCAGAGGCGCGGCATCGCCTCTTGGCTGGCCGCTCCAGCTCCTATGGGTTCGCTGGACTATGTTTCTTCGAACGCCGGCGCTGTTGTCTCTTTCGTTTCAAAACAGCCAGCGCTCATGCTCGATGACATCTTCAGCACCATCGGCGCTTCCGATCCCAACTTCAGCCAAGATCTGGCGCACACAAATTCAGAACTCGGCCTCGACCTTCGCAACGACTTGGCGAGCGCCCTGGGCGGAGAACTGACGCTGGCTCTCGATGGCCCGGTTCTTCCCACACCCTCATGGAAAGCGGTTGTCGAGGTCAACAATCCGGGAGCCCTTCAGGTTGCCATTGATAAGCTGGTGCAAGCCGGTAATCGCGAAGCGCAAAAGTCGAGCCAGCCCGGCGTAAATCTCACCCTCAATCAAGAACAGGTCGGGGGACGAACGTTCTACACTATCCAGTCGCAAACAGCCGGGCTTTCGACGGAGTACCACTACACCTTCGCGGACGGCTACATGATCATCGCGCCCTCTCGCGCGTTGGTCCTCGCGGCACTGCAAACTCACGCCAACGGCACTTCGCTGGCTCACTCCGCTTCGTTTCACTCTCTCTTTCCTAGCGACAACCAGGCCAACTTTTCTGCGGTGATCTACCAGAATCTCGGTCCGATTCTGCAACCGCTCGCTTCCCAGCTTACTTCCGGACAGTTGCAGCTCCTCCAACAGATGGCCGCAGACTCCAAGCCCAGCGTATTCTGCGCTTATGGAGAAAGCGATCGCATCGAAGTGGCCAGCAGTGCCAAGCTCTTTGACTTGAATCCAGGTTTTCCCACCTTGATCCACCTGCTCGGTTTGTCGGATCATGGAACTTCGCGCCAAGCTCATCCGTAATGCTTGGTAGATGATGAACCCAACCATCGAGCTCAATGAGCTCGAAGTACAACTCGGCGGCCGGACGATCCTTCATGGTCTTACAGGAGTTTTGAAGAGTCGCGCTATCGGACTGCTCGGACCCAACGGCGCCGGCAAGTCCACGCTCATCAACACTCTCTTGGGTTTTCACTCCCCGTCCAAAGGGAACGCCCGCGTCCTCGGTCTCGACTCTCATTCCAGCGGCAAAGCGCTTCGCTCCCTTGTTGGGTACATGCCCGAGAACGACGCCTTCATCTCAAAAATGTCCGGTGTCCACTTTGTTCGCTATATGGCAGAGATTTCCGGTCTTCCCCATAATCAAGCGTTGGAGCGCGCCCACGAAGCTTTCGTCTATGTGGGCTTGGGCGAAGCCCGTTATCGCCCCGTGGGAACGTATTCTCTAGGCATGAAACAACTCGCGAAGTTGGCCCAGGCAATTGCGCATGGCCCCAAAGTCCTCATTCTGGACGAACCAACGAATGGAATGGATCCGCCTGCGCGCAAGCGTTTGATCGAACTCATTCGCGAGATCCGGGAGGCCAGTGATATCTGCCTTCTGCTTTCCTCGCATCTTCTTCGCGACGTCGAAGAAACCTGCGATGAAGTGCTGATCCTTCGCAATGGGCAAATCGCCTCCATCTGCAATCTTGTCGAAGAGCGCCGCGCCAACCGCAAATTCCTCGAGCTGGAAACCATTGGCGCCGAAGCCACATTTACCTCCACGCTCGAGGGCCTCGGTTGCGAGTGCGCCGTGTTCTCCAACGGCCGCATCAAGATCGTGATGCCGGACAGCGTCGAAATCCGCGAGGTCTTCAAAGTCGCGGCCGATCGCGGCGTCCAGATTCGCCGCATGAATCACCGCCGCGATTCGCTCGAAGACATCTTCCTCAACGCCATGGAACAGACGGGAGCGGCTGATGGCCGTATATAAGCGCAGGTACAATCCCTACACCGGGTCTCTCACTCCGGGATGGTCGCGCTTTTTTGTCCTGACGCGTTATGCTTTCGCCGACCTGTTCAAATCCCGCTTCTTCGTTCTCCTTCTGATTTTTTGCCTCATTCCCTTCCTGTTTTTTGCGGGCTATATTTTCGTCGCTAATAACAAAACTATTCAATTGCTCATGCAACTGCGTGCCAGCGATTTATTCAAGGTAGAGAATCAATACTTCATCAACGTCATGATCTCGCAGACGCAGGCAGCCTTTCTTTTGAATTGCTGGGTTGGGCCCGTCTTGATCGCCGGAGATTTGACCAACGGCGCCCTTCCACTTTTTCTGAGTCGCCCGTTTAGCCGCGCCGACTACGTTCTTGGAAAACTCGCCGTGCTGGGCTTACTGCTCTCCGCCGTCACCTGGGTTCCCTGCTTGCTCCTATTCGGCCTCCAATCTGGACTCGCGAAGGACGGTTGGATCTGGTCGCACTTGTGGATGATCGTTCCCATCGTGTTCTGCTCCGCGATTTGGATCCTGATGCTTTCCCTCCTTTCCCTGGCAGTGTCGGCCTGGGTTAAGCTGCGTATTGTCGCTACGGGCTTAATCTTCATCACATTTTTCATCCCCGCAGGCCTCGGCGAGATGTTCAACAAGATAATGGGGACCTACTGGGGCTCGCTGCTTAATTTCGTCTACATGTTCCGGATCATATTGGAGAGAGGATTTCGTGACCCGTACCGGTTGCTGGACCAGATCGGCCGAAGCGAAATTCCCGTTTCAGCTGCGTGGGGTTCTCTAATCCTCATCTGCCTGCTTTCGCTCGTCATTCTCAACGCGCGCTTGCGTGCTCGCGAGACGGTGCGCGGATGACCCCGGACCCGCGCCTCATCGTTTTCGAGAATGTCTCCAAGTTTTACGGAGAAACTCTCGGCGTGAACAAAGTGAGCTTCTCTCTCGGGCCCGGGATTACCAGTCTCGTCGGCCCCAACGGCTCGGGCAAGACCACGCTCATGAACTTGCTGACAGGCCTCATCCGGCCTTCTCAAGGCGCAATTTACGTCCTCGGCCTCACCCCTCAACAACCCATGGAGTTCTTCCGCCAGGTCGGTTACTGCACCCAGTTTGACTCCTTCCCTCCTGGCACCAAGGGCCACGACTTCATTTATTGGCCGCTGCGTCTCCATGGTTTTGCCCACGATCAGGCTGCCAAGCTCACCAACGAAGCCCTCGAGCGCGCCGGCATGACGCAAGTGGCACGGCGTAAAGTGGCGGGCTACAGCAAAGGCATGCGCCAGCGCATTCGCCTCGCCCAAGCCATCGCCCATCATCCCTCCGTCCTGGTTCTTGACGAACCCCTCAACGGCCTTGATCCCATGGCCCGCTCGGAATCCATCGCTCTCTTCGAAGCCATTGCCAAGCAAGGCATGCACGTCATCATTTCCAGCCATATTTTGGAGGAAGTCGATCGCATCTCCGACCGCGTCGTCTTAATGAGCAGCGGCTACGTCGTCGCCGAAGGCCAGATTAAAGAGGTCCGCCGCGAAGTCCGCGACCATCCGATGCAGATTCTTGTCCGTTGCTCGAATGCGGCTCGGTTGGCGGCCGCGGCTTTTGAACTCGATCACGTTGTCGAAGCCAAAATTCTGACGGATGGCCATGGCGTTTTGGTGCGCACACGCGACGCGGACCAGTTCTATCTCCTTCTGAACAAGATCGTTTCCGGCGGTCTCGTCGAAGTCGATGCCGTTGCGCCCGCCGACGATGACGTCAACTCCATCTATCAATATCTCATCGGATCGGATGGTGGACCGGCATGAGCGCTCAAGACTTAGTCGCGCGCGCCCAAAAATGGTCGAAGGAGCAGCCTTGGCGGCTCTATGCAAGCCAGGTCTCCATCCTGGTGCGCAACGAGCTTCGCCGGAACCTGTTTACGCGCCGCAGGATTGGGATTTATCTGCTCGCTTTCATTCCGGCGCTCATCATCCTGACCCACGCCATCTTCGACACGGGAAGGGCCCAAATCGAGGAGGATACCCAAGTTCTGGCAGGAATCATCCAGCTCTACTATTTCCGGCTGGGCATCTTCTTCGCCTGCATGGCCATCTTTACGTGGCTCTTCCGCGGCGAAATGGTCGAAAAAACTCTCCATTATCAGTTTCTCGTCCCAGTTCGAAGAGAAGTCTTGGTGGTAGGAAAGTTTCTCGCTGGCGTGGTTGTTGCCGTCGCTTTGTTCGAAACAGCCGTCGTTGCTTGCTTCTTCTTCATGTATGCCCGCTTTGGTTCGGAGGGCAAATCGTATATTTTTGATGGGCCGGGCTTGGGCCAGTTGGAGTCCTATCTTTTGGCCACGGCTCTCGCCTGCATCGGCTATGGCGCCGTGTTTCTCGCTCTCAGCCTGCTCTTCAAAAACCCGATCGTCCCCGGCGTTGTGATCATGGGCTGGGAAACCATCGCCCCAATCTTTCCCAGTTGGGCCCAGCGGCTCAGCGTCACCTTCTATCTGAAGCCCCTCTGCCCCGTTACTCTGCCCGTCACCGGCCCCCTGGCCATTTTCACCGTCGTGGCCGAACCCGTCTCCGCATGGATTGCCGTCCTCGGCCTGCTCTCTCTTACCATCGCGATTCTCGTTCTGTCCTGCTTCCTCATCCATCGCATGGAGATCACTTACACGACGGAGTAGGCTCGCCTCCCGCCAAGTCTCCTAACTCCCCGCATAGTGCAATTTGAAGTCACTTTGGAGCTGGACTCAGCTCACGCGACGAGGAGGCCCCGAAGTGAGCGGAATCGATTTTGCGTCAAGAGCAACCATCGACAGAAGAATTCAAGCGGTCGCGGCCCTGCTTTTGGCCCGCGCGTCCGACCCATCTCTGAAATTCCAATGCTTGTGATTGACTTTCACCGATACCACTTCATCTGGCGCAAAAGGAATTTCCTGATACCCGCGGACCTCTATGATGCAGCCCTCGCTAGCAACCACCTGGTCGAAATATCGGCCGTCCTTGAGTTCTACCGAAACAACCTGATAACCGATCCCTGTCTCTTTAACTCGATCCAGGTCATCCACACATCCACTCGGAATCGGAACTAGACGTTTCATTGCACACCTCTGGAATGGAACCGCAGCGGAGACTAGGACACTACACCGAGGTTCTCCGAATTGCAAGGAGCACTCAATTGGCCGCCTCTTCATAATGAGTATTTGGCTGATCCCCGTCTGCCCGCTTTGGGACACCCACCCAAGAAGAAAGTGTCGATAATTCGGCCGGCGCCTCCAAGGAACTCACAGACCCCGGTGTCAGGCAGTCCTGCAAAGAGAATTAGAGGAAAAAAACTGTAGTTTCATCACTTTTTGCTTTTATGTACTTTGGCTCGAGTACTCGCAGGCGCTTTTCTCTTCAATTTGATCTGATTATATTCAACGGCGGCACGGACGAGATTTTTTAGAGCACGCTCATTCATCTTATCGCCCTCGAAAAAATCGATCGCTCGCCACGCGTTGCCTTGGAGGCCGGCGTTGAAGAGCTTGTCAGGATCGGGGATGCTCGCCCCGTGGGAAAAGGTGAGCTTCACCTTATCTTTGTGGGCGTTGCCGACCGCGATCATTCCGTCGTGAGACCACACTGGGCTTCCCATCCATTTCCATTCCTCGATGATCCCCCGGTCGGCTTCAAGGATGCACTTGCGGACGCTGGCGAGCGTTTTGCCGCGCCAGTCTGTGAGTCCTGCGATCAGTTGGTCAATGCGTTCCGATGGATTCATTGGATCTTTAAGCCTCCAATTCTTGTGCCGTTTTTGTTCTCTTCGAAAGAAGCCGTCGAAGGACATGGCCTTTCCACATCCAAAGTCCCGAAAGGGCAAGTACAGGCACGAAGACAAACCGCGTAGCGGGGGCGTAGTTTGGGATTTGTTCAAACGGACTATAAATATAGCCGAGGATCGGAATCCCAAAGATAATGTGAATCCAGCGAAAAATGGAACGTTTGGTAGCTTCTTTCATGATGATTTGTCCTCCTTATATTCATGGCTTTTGAGCCGCCGCAGGCGGCCAATTGGGCGTTTCAATACCAAACTGCTTCGCGTACTCCGCGTTCAATCGCTGCCAGCCTCCGAACTTCATCGCCTCGGGGCCAACCATTCGTCCAATCGGCTTTCCGCTGAGAAGGTGATCCAGAACATCGAAACAAATGTGCCACCCAGCAGCCCCCATGGCGATGAAGCGGTGACCGATGTTGGTCCACAGCGTCAGGCGCGTGCCGTCACCCAAGTCTTCGAGTTCCCACCGCATATCGAAGCCGCCCCACTTGTACTCAAGCACCTCAGGAGCGTCGGCTCGCGTCACGGTTGTTTCGGTAACACGCGGCGCGGGCGCTCCCACCGTGGTGAGCTTCACCGTGGTTCCAACCGTGCCCAGGTTCCCGTCGGCGTCGAACGGTGCCCACTCGCGCAGATGCGCCGGGTCGGTAAGCGCCTGCCAGACTTTTTCCGGCGAGTGGCGCAGTTCTCTGACGAGAATGAGTGTCCACTTCTCGCCGTCCTTTCGTATCTGCGCCCCGCTTGCCGGACCCGGCGTGTACTGCGCGCGCTCTGTCATCTATCTCCTCCTGCTGATCATCCGCCTTACCAGCGTGCCAGCTGGGTCAGCTGAATAAGGTTGCCGCAGGTGTCCTTCAGCATCGCAATGGTCGAGCCGGTCACTTCGGTGGGCGGCATCGTGAACTCGGCGCCGCGGCCCTTGATCCGCGCGTAGTCGCCCTTGATGTCGTCGGTGAAAAACATGGCCGCGGGCTGGCTCTGTTGAAATAGCGCCTGCTGATACGCTTTGGCCGCAGGGTTGTTGTTCAACGCCAGCTGCAGCTCAGTGCCGTCCGGCTCCTCGGGCGAGGCCACGGTCAGCCAGCGATAGGGGCCCTGGCTGAAATCGGTTTTCTTGGCAAAGCCCAGTACCTCCGTATAGAAGCTCAGGGCTTTGCTCTGGTCGTCCACGTATACGCTGGTCACTTTGATTTTCATTTTTTTTCTCCTTTGTCACGTCCGCGGTTTGCGCCGGGTCGTCTTCTCCTTGCCTTCTTTTTCGTCTGCGCTACTTGCACCATGCGGTCGAGGTGGCGTTCCAAAGCATCCAGGTGAGCGGACCAGAACCGGCGGAACGGAGCCAACCAGGCATCCACCTCCTGAAGTGATTCAGGTTTTAGCCGGTAGAGACGGCGCTGTGCGTCCACCGTGGATTCCACGAAACCGGCCTCGCGCAGCACACGCAGGTGCTTGGACACCATTGGCTGCGGCATACGAAGTTGACGCTCGATCTCTCCAACCGACTGTTGTGACGAGACCAGCAGGCTCAAGATCGCGCGGCGGTTCGGCTCCGCAATGATTTCGAACACCGATTCCATGCTCTTCGTATACTCCAAAGAGCATATACGTGTCAAGGTATATGAAGGGCGGGTGGTCCGACCCTCGTGGTGTTCATGACTGTGGTCTCTTGGGGTTGAGCTTTTCGGGCGGGATGGTCCAGGCCATGCGAACGCGGTCGCAGGCGGGCTTGCAATCGTCGGGAGGATTCGCGGGGTTGGGAAGGTGCTGAAAAGGCAGTGGGTTAGGCAATTGATGGCGAATTTCGAGGAGGGGGGCTGAGGGCGGAAGGGCGAAAATCTCGCTAAAACAAGGGGATACGACGACAGCACTCGCGGGCAATCAGAGCCAAAGAGGGCTATCCCGCGCGCTGCCGCTACTGGTCCTCGGGTAGTCCGAACGCGTGGAAGTCCTCTTCGCCGTGCATCCAGCCTTCCTTACCGTCGATACGTACCTTTAGCCACAGTTCATCGTTTGGAGCCCATCCGACGCCGCCCGCGTCGTCCATGGCGTCCATGAGTTTCTCGGATTTCCCAGAGGGGCCCGTCACCACGCCGCCGCTCCACCGCGCTTTCACCTGAGCGACGAGCAGAACGACTTTGGAATTCGTTTTCACTACAACTTTTTCCGAATTCTCGCACTTCTCGCTTGGACGGGAGCAGAGGGTTACGAATGTGGTGTTACCGATTTGTCTGTCAGGCGCTGGCAGCACTTCGTATTGGCAAGCCTGGACCTCGCCTGAGCCGCCCATTGCCGCCTGCTCGTCACACGCTTGAGCGGGGGTCATTTTGCCCTCGGCCCAATCCACGCGAACGGGATAAATCAGGCGAAAGTGCCCGGTCCATATTCTGAATTGCAGCGCGTCTGCCCGCGGACCTAACGGCCCGCCGGACTTGTAAATGTTGGTTTTTGCGGCGGCGTCCCATCCCAGCTGGCCCTCAAAGGAAACGGGTGCGCCAAAAGGCTTGAGTTTCCCGCCCACAACTCCAAATACCTGCCACCAGTCGGGATAGGACCGTTGCGGAGCCGAAGGCTCGGAGTCGTAGTTATAGCTCACCAGGAGTCCCGTGCCGTTCGTCCCCGCCAAAATGCGCGCGTCAACGTACCAGGCATCCGAGAATGTATCGTTTGCTTTCTGATACGGAAATTTTCTCTGATATTGCATGGCCCCCGCAGCGTCTCGAATCTCCATTGCTACAACCGTCTCACCGTTTTCCTGGGTTGATCCTGGCTGCCGCTTCTTGTTGTGCAGCACGACCGTGTAGTCGCTCCCCGAAATCGAGAAAGGTCCAAGACGACGCTCGGTTTCTTTTTCTTCCGCCGTACCGGTTAGCGCTGTGGCCCCCTGTGCAAATGAGTTTGGCGAACTTTCCTGCGGGTGCTTTGCCTGCGGAGTGGAGGTTTCCTGCCCGGCGCGCGGCTGGTTCGCTTGCCGGGAACCGCGCGTTTGCGCCAGTCTCCAGCCAACAGCCAACGCCGCAACGGCCAGCAAGCTTACCCCAATCAAAAGCCCGGCTCTCATGGCTCAGCGCTCCGCGGGGGCAATCCGATGGCTGCAAAATCCTCGTTAGTATGGATCCAGCCTTTCTTTTGGTCGTCGCCATCGATCTGCACTTGCAGCCGCAAATCGCGAAACGCAACCTGCATCAGGTCTCCGCTTAGACCCCAGTCAACGAACGCGCTGGCCTTCAGGATCTCAACCTTAGAATTTTTATCCAGCACCAGATGCAGCGGTTCGCCCTGATCGGGCTCGTCGCCGCTAAGCAGTCGCAGAAACGTCGTCTCCGCCTCGGGCGGCTTGCGCTGCGCTTCCACGCGCATGTCGCACCCGATCTCGTGCAAGCCCGGCTTTCCACCTCCCGTTCCCGCGCACCGCATTCCCGGCCTCAATTTGCCGTGGGCAAAGTCCACACCCACCGGCAAAATCAAATAAAAGCTTCCAGTCCAGACGCGGAACTCAAAGATTTCGCCCTCGGGGACCATGGGCTTGGTGACCACGCCATTCGGCGTAACGACCTGCATCTCAGCGGCGGTGTTTGCGCCGTAGTCTCCCCTAAGCGGCTTGTCAAAGATTCTGAACCGGGCATCCTGCGGATTGTACCTGCCATCCTGATAGCCGAACACCTGCCATGCCTCCGCATTCTCTCCATTAGCCAGGCGCAAGCGGTAGCTGATCAGCAGTCCGGTGAAGTATTTTCCCGACAAAATCCGGGCGGAAGCCGTCAACGATCGTTCGAATCTTTCTCCTTCCACTCCAAACTTGAATATTCTCTGATACTGAACGGCGCCCCTGCCGTCGAGGACCTCCAGAGTCGCCAAGGTCTGCGAAAAAAGCGGATCTCGCGCTCCTGGCAGCCGTTTTTCATGCAGCACGACGGTAAAGTTCTCGTCTTTTAAGGAGAACGGACCGAGGCGCTGTTCCACATCTTCGAGCGGTGGCATGTCAGCGGAAGTCTTCGCCTGTCCGTCATTCGCTTGCCTACCAGGAGGACCCTGGGCCCGAAGGGCCCAAGCCACCGACAACAGTGCCATCGGGACAATCATTCTCGAAATAAAATCGGGCTTTCGCACCAACGGTCTCCGGAATCGCGCATCTCCAGTGTACACACGACCACGTTGCGCGCCCTGCTCCAGCGCCCTATCCGTTACCCGCGCCAATGTGGGGAACGATTACGACGGGATTCTCGTTAACCGGGCGATCAGCAGAAGTTTGCTTTCTTGCCAAAACCTGCGTGCGATTGTGAACGAATAAACAATCCCTGCCTTACAAGGATGGAGAAGCTGCCCGCTATGGAGAGCGGCCACTACAGAAACCGAAAGTGCATCCCATTTCACGGTAGAATAGAGGGATGGCGGTGCGACTCATTGCGCTGGATATTGACGGCACGCTGCTGGATAGCCGCTGGCAGATTTCCGAGGCCAACCGGGCGGCCATCGCGGAAGCGGCGCGCCGGGGCATCGAGGTGGCGCTGGTCACCGGGCGGCGCTATGACTTTGCCATGCCGGTGGCGCACAAGCTGGACGCTCCGCTGACGATGATCGTGAATAACGGCGCGCTGATCCGCTCGAAAGAGGGCCAGACGCACTTGCGGCATCTGCTGCCGCGCAATATCGCAGAACAGGTCCTGCGCTTGACCCTGCCATGGCGCGAAGGCGCCGCTGTCATCTTCGACCGCCCGGTCGAGAAGCAACTGATGCTGGAAGTGCTGGACCCGGACGATTCGCTGCGCTATGCCTATTACTCGAGGAACTTGCAATTCATCGGGCTGGCGAAGCCGCTCGAAAGCTGCCTGACCGAAGACCCTATCCAGGTGATGATTTCGGGCAAGGTTGCCCCCATGCGCGATGCGGAGGTTGCTCTACGAGGCGCTGCGTTTGCGGAAGAGTTTGCGCTGGCGGTAACCTGCTACGAAAGCAAGGATTTCGCGATGATTGATGTGATCAATCCCGTCTGCTCGAAAGGCTCTTCGCTCGCGGAGTGGGCGGCGGTTCGCGGCTTCGCGCGCGAAGAAGTCATGGCCGTCGGCGACAATCACAACGACCTGGAAATGCTCACGTTCGCGGGGATCCCGGTGGTGATGGGAAACAGCGTGCCGGAATTGAAAGCCTATGGCTGGCACGAAACCGGCACGAACGATGAAAACGGCGTGGCGCTGGCGATCGAACACTTTGCCTTGCGGGAGGCCACGCCGTGCGCCTGATGCGTGCACTCTGCGCTCCGCTGTTGCTCATGCTTCTGGCGGCGCCGGCGCTGCGTGCCGAATACGTTGTGCTGCGCAGTGGACTGCGGCTGCAGGTAACGGGTTACCAGTTGGTGGGAGACAAGTACGTCCTGCAAATGGCGGGAGGCCGCGTGGAGGTCGCCGCCGCGGAAGTGGTGGCCATCGAGCCGGAAGAAGTTTTTACGCCACTGCCGCCCGCTCCAGCACCGACGGGCCCGTTGCCGTTTTACCGTGATTTGGTTGAAGCAGCCGCGAAGAAATACAACATGGATGCGGATTTAATTTCGAGCGTCATCGCCCAGGAATCGAATTTTGATCCCAAGGCCGTATCGCGCAAGAACGCGCATGGGCTGATGCAGCTGCTACCGGAAACCGCCACGAAGCTCGGCGTAAAAAATATCGACGACCCAGCGGAAAATATTGACGCGGGAACGCATTACCTGCACGACTTGCTGCAGAAGTACAACAACGACCTGGGTCTGGCCCTCGCCGCCTACAACGCGGGACCGGACAAGGTCCAGCTATACGGAAACGTTCCGCCATACCGAGAAACGATTTCGTACGTGCGCCGCGTGAAGAAGGGCTACGAGAAAAACAAGTCAAACAATTCCACGAAAACGCCGACCGCGACGCCCGCGCCCCGAGCGACGACCCTGCCCGGAAAAACAGGCACGGCAGGGAGTGCGGCTCAGCCGGGAACGGCCGCGCAACCGGGAGCGACGCCTGCGCCCTCGCCGCCTCCGAGCGGTCAACCTCAGTAGGGACTACTGTTGTTGCTGGGGATTCTGTGGCTGCTGCGGAGGATTCTGAGGAGGATTGGTCGGGTTCTGACCGGGCTGCTGGCCACCCGGATTCTGAATGGGCTGGCCAATCGGATTCTGCCCGGGAACCTGACCCAAACCTGTTCCCGTTTGCATGCCGGGTTGACCCGCGCCAATCGTATCTTTCGAGGGATCCCAAATGAATTCGAAGAGGCGATAATTCTTGGCCTTCTCGTAGATGATGATGGAAGACTTGTTGATCTTGCTGCCGACTCCAATGATGTTCCCGCCCATGATAGTGGGAGTATCGCCCGCAGGAACCGTTTGCGGATTAGACGCAGGGTTGCCCTGATCGGCCGATACAGGAGTTCCGGTGGTGCCAGGGGGATTGGTGCCGGGGGTTGCGCCGACGGGCGTCGTCGCGCCGGGAGGCTGCTGACCCGCTGCGCCAGGCTGGGATTGCCCTCCTAGCAGGCCGCCTAGCGTGCCCAGCGCGCTGGCGGGAGTGCCCACGCCGCCGCCAGCCTGTGGAAGCTGCAGGCTCTGCTGAGGAGGCTTCAAGCTGCCAATCAGCTGTCCCGCGGGGCCGACGTAAATTAAGCGCCAGGAACCGTCTTTATTGTTCATTGGATCTTTGTAAGCCTGGCGCATAAAACGCAGCGAGCCAATTTTCGGCTTGGTGAGGTCGTCGAGATTCGTGGGGAAACGGCCGAGCTTGCGGTAATAAAGTTTCACGCCGCGGGTGTACTGCTTGCCGCGCCAGATCATTTCTTTTTCTTTTTCGCGGCGGCCTGCGGTGAGGATGTTGGGCGCGATGGCCATGGTGCCGATCAGCATCAAGGTGACGAGACAAATGACCATGAGCAAGCCGAAGCCGCGCTCGCTGCGACTCAATGCCGTGCGCTGGCGCCGAGGAATCATTGAGATGCACCTGGTGCGGCTTGCTCTTCGAGGGGAGCCGTGCCGTGGCGCCCGGTGGAAACTTCTTCGAATTCGAGAGTGGCGTTGCCGATTTTTATAATTCGAAAACGGTTCAGCAAGAGCTCGCCCTCGCGGACGACATGAACTTCTTCACCGTCAGTGAAAAAGGCGAGGCGCACGGTGCCATTAGGGATGGTGCCATAGCCGTAGAATTTCATGTTAGGCGGCAACTTTGGCGGTTCTGGGAGTGGCTCGGGAGCTGGCGGCTCCGGCCCGTATTTCAAGGGTTTTGGCTTTTGCGGTGCCTGCGCCACAACAACCGGAGCAGCTGCTTGGGCGACGAAAATGTTGCGGCCGCCGCTCTTGTATTCGGTCTTGCGCGTGTTAGCAATTTCCTCGAGCCGCAATCGCGGATTTTCTATGGAAAGTGGCTTATAATCCTGATCATTGGTGCTCGCGTCGGCGGTCAAAACATTGCTGTCGCTCTTGAGGTAGCGGAACCACACGAGCCCCGCAACGACCACGAGCACGACGAGCACGATAACGAGTCTTTGCTGTTTCACGAGCCCGTCCAAAAATACGTTTTGAGGTGCACCGCCACCTTGATGAGATTCGCGGGGCCCTGATTGGCGTTCTCGTTGGCGAGAGTCAGGGAATCCACTTCGTAAAGGCTTGCGGAGCGCTGCACACCATTCAAGAACTGAATCACGTTTTTGTAGTCACCGTTGACCGTGGCGTCGATCGAAACTTCAGTTAAACCGCGATCCGGAATCGGTGTTTGTTTGAGACTGGTATCCGCAAGCTGGATGCCCGCTTTTTTTGCGATGACGCCGAGTTCAGTTAAGACCGCGGAGTAACCGGAGCGCGCAGGGGACAGCGAGTGTTCAAACTTGTCGCAATCCTTCTGGATGGCGGGAATGTTATCGCGAATTTTCTGCGCGTTTTCAATGCTCTGCTTCAGGAGATCGAGATGCTTTGTTTCCGCTGCGTACTGCTGCTCCGGTTTGCGGATAGCGGACGCGAGATCCCCACTGTAGACAGCAAGAGCGGCATCGGCAAGGACAAGGAGAATCACGAAGCCGAGAATAAGCCGTTTGCGAGAAGTGAAATCGCGCCGCATCAAGTCCTCGAATAGATAGTGGTTAGCTGGATGATTTTTTGATCGCTGCTCTGGTTGTTCGTCTGGTTCGGCGCTCCCACGTGTTGCAGTTCAATCCGTGTAAATTGCTTCGATTCTTCGAGGGCGTGCAGGAATTTCAGTTCTGCCTCATCATTGGCGGCACCCACGATCAGTTTGACTTCAACCTGTCCCGCAAACTGTTTTGGCTCGATGCTGATGACGCGAACACCGCCGGGAAGAATGCGTTCCAAGTCCATAAACATCTGTGTCCAATTGAAGCTGCGCGCGTCAATGATGTTATTGAGAAAGGCGGCGCGGTCATGCAGGCTGGCAATTTCCTTCTGGCCGAAATAAATCTCAAGGTCCTTGCGCTTGGATTCGAGCTGGGCCATTTCCTTTCGCGTTTTTTCGGTGCGAGTGCGAAGTTCCTCGTCGGCCTTACGCACGGAATAGACGTGCCAACCCAAGGCGACGAAAACCACAGCCGCGATGAAAGCGGTGAGCCCGGCGCCGGCAAGGAAGCGCCGGTGGGTTTCGAGCGGCTTGGTCGCTAAATTTAGATGAACTTGCATTCTTTCTTCTATCCTACTCCCGGGAAATTGCAATCAGCTGCGCTGAAGCATCCAGCCAACCAGCCCATCCAGGTCCCGGTCTGCCAACTGGCGCCCATCTTCTTTGATGCTTCCTTCGGAAACCGCGGTCTGGAGCAAGGAGCGCACCGGGCAATGAAATTCATCTTCGAGGGGCTGGACAAATTCGGGAAGACGCGAGCCGAGACCGGCAACGCGGACCGTGGCAATCCCTTCCTGCCAGGTATCCTGATAATAAGCGGCCACGGGAAAGACTTCCTCGAGCAGCATTTGGGGCGTGAGGTATCCGCCCTGAGCGGGAAGATCGGTACAACGGTAGCCGCACAAAACTCCCGAGCGCACGATCGCGGTGGTGAGCGTGGAATTCGAGATGCGCGCGAGCAAGGTGGCCTTGGGATCTTCGAGGAGCGCAATGGCGGCCAGCGAAGAGCTCAGGACCACGCCGGGAAAAAGCCCCACAGTTTCGGCGAGAGATTCGTATTCGCGGATGATGCGGAGCCGGGCGAGGGCGGTGACGACATCAACGCCGGCCTCGCGAGGCGCCTGTCGCATATAAGAAATGATGGTTTCGTCGGCTTCAAAAGGGACACTTTTCTTGAGCTTCCAGCGCAACATGGGAATGGCCTCTTCGGCGGTACGCGGAAACTCCTCGAAGTGCTGGACAAAAACGCGGATCACCGGATCGGGCAGGATTAAGGCCACCTCTTCATCCCGAGAGCGCACACGTTCACAGGCGGAGGCAACAGCTTTGTTAACGGTAGCCGAATCCACGATATTGGTTTCCACGGCCGAAGGGACAATCGCACCAGCAGGCAAGTTTTCGACCGCGAGTCCATCGATGGAGCCGGTGCGGCCCCAGCGGACCACGGCCACGCGGCCGGCGGAGATTTCGATGGCCAGAGGGGGATGAGGCGTAGCATCGAGCCAGCGCGTCAGGCGGCGCACCAAACCGCTCTGGTAAATGCCCTGCCGGCTTGTGACGGCGCTACTCAACGAAAGTCACCTTGTTAATTTCTTTGACGGTGGTAATGCCGGCGCGAATCTTCGCCAACCCGCTTTCACGCAAAGTGATCATTCCTTCTTCGCGCGCAACGCGCTTGATTTCCGAAGTCGGCCTGCGATCCACAATCATTTCGCGGATATGATCCGTCAGGTTGAGCAGTTCGCAAATCGCAGTGCGGCCATGATACCCCGTACCGGAACATTCCAGACAGCCGGCGCCCTCGACGAGCGTGACGTTGGCCCAGACGGTGGGATCCAAGCCGAGGTCCTTCAATTCCTCAGGGGAATATTTCCTTGGCTTCTTGCAGTTCGGGCAGATGACGCGGACGAGGCGCTGCGCCATGATGCAGTTCAACGCGGAAACAAAGTTGTAAGGTTCGACTCCCATGTTGATGAAACGGCCGATGACGTCGGTAACGTTGTTGGCGTGGACGGTGGTGAAAACGAGGTGTCCGGTGAGGGCGGACTGGATAGCGATTTGCGCGGTCTCCTGGTCGCGGATTTCGCCGACCATGATCTTGTCGGGGTCGTGGCGCAGAATGGAGCGCAAGCCGCGAGCGAAGGTGAGGCCTTTCTTCTCATTGACGGGAATCTGGGTAATGCCACGGACCTGGTATTCGACGGGATCTTCAATGGTGACGAATTTGTCTTCGTCGCTCTTGATTTCGTTGATGGCGGCGTAGAGCGTGGTGGTTTTGCCCGAGCCGGTGGGCCCTGTAACGAGGACCATGCCGTAAGGCTCGCGGATGTAGCGGCGGAATCGGGAGGTTTCCTCCTGTGAAAAACCAACGACATCCAAAGTCAAATTCTGGAACTTCTCCGACAGCGTCTCCTTATCGAGAACGCGAAGAACGGCGTCTTCGCCGTGACTGGCGGGCATGATGGAGACGCGCAAATCGATGAAACGCCCTTTGTACTTGACGCGGAAGCGGCCGTCCTGCGGAACGCGACGCTCGGCAATGTCCAGGTCGCTGAGCACCTTGATGCGCGAGAGCACGGTGGAATGCCATTCCTTGGCGATGGGCTGCATGGCGTGCTGCAGAACACCGTCGATGCGGTACTTGACGGCAACTTCAGCGTCGCGAGCTTCGATGTGAATGTCACTGGCACGGCGCTCGAGTGCGGTGAAGATGATGGTCTCGACGAGGCGAACGACGGGACTGGCGGTGCTATCGCGGGTCAGGCGATCGCCGGAAATGGTCTCTTCGCTCTCTTCTTCCTCCTTGGAAGTCTGGAGAGCGAACGCTTCGGTGGCCTGCTCGAGGACGCGCTGCGATTGTTCGGTGCGTTTGAGAATATCGCCGATCTGACGGGCGGTCGCCACGCGGATCAAAAGCTTCTTGCCGAGGAGGAGCGGAAGCTCATCGCTGCTCTGAACCTGGCCGGGGTCGGCAGCGGCAATCGCCAGGACGTTGTTCTGGATTTCAAGGGGGACGAAGTTGTAGCGGAACATCAAGTCCGCGGGGATGGTGCGAAACAATTCCGGATCGATGCGCTGCTCGCGGAGATCAATGAAAGTGTAGCGGTATCTCTCGGCGAGCTTGCGGGCGAAATCGCGTTCCTGCTGCTCATCGGCAGCGGAGGCCGCGCCCGCTATGACATTGGTATGTTGGTCGGTGGTTGCCATGATTCCTTAGCTTGTCGCTCCCGTCAGGGAGAAAGAAAAGATAGGCAGATAGAGTGAAATCAGAATAAAGGCAACGAACAGTCCCATAAAGATCAAAAGAACGGGTTCGATGATGGCAACGAGCGCGGACAATCGCAAATTCACTTCTTCCTCATAAAACTCCGCCACACTGTTGAGCATGGGCGAGAGAGCGCCGCTCGACTCACCGACCTCGATCATGTCCAAAGCCATTTCCGGCATGACACCCTTGGAAGCAAGCGCGACGTGGAGAGATTCCCCTTCGCGCACCATTTGTGTTGCCTGGCTGACGGTGGAGCGAAGCAGTTTACTGGTGATGGCGTCGGTAGCGGTTTGCAGCCCCGCAACGAGCGGAGTGCCCCCCGTCAGGAGCGTAGAAAGAGTGCGCGAGAATTGCGCCACCTGAAACTTGAGCAGGGTATCTCCAATAATGGGAAGGCGGAATTTTAGACGATCGATCGCCGTTCCACCTTCTTCCGAGCGCGACAAGAGAAAAACTCCGACAGCCAGCAAAATCATTAACGCAATGATACCTAAAATCGCAAAGCGGTAGTCGACGGTGAGTGCAATCAACAAACGCGTGGGCGCGGGGAGGGTCACGTTCAAATCGCGATAGAGAAGAGCAAACTTGGGGATAACCGCGGTGACCAGATACGTCACGATGCAGATGGCGACGACGATCAGCAGCGTGGGGTAGACGAGCGTGGCGAGAATTTTTTTCTGAACACCCGTACTGACACGCTGATAGGCGATGTAATGTTCGAGGACGCCGGGAAGGTTTCCGCTCTTTTCCCCCGCGAGGATGGCTGTCGAATAGACCTTCGAGAACGCGCCGGCTTCCGATACCGCTTCGGAGAGCGACTTCCCTTCCCGGACGCGGTCCCTGATCTGAGAGATCACCGGGCGAAGTTTGGGGGAGGAGGCGCGGGTGGCCAAAAGATCGAGAGCCTTCAGGATGGGCAATCCTGCTTTAATGAGGGTATTGAATTGCTGATTGAGAATCAGGAATTCGGAGCCGCCGATCTGGCGGCCACTCTTCCGGCGAAACAGACCCGTCAGCCGCCCGCCCCTGGACTCAACCGAATAAATGTACAAGCCCCGGTCGGCGAGCTTCTGGCGCGCTTCGTCCAGTGAGTTCGCGGCCTCGACGTGTGAAAAGACACGTCCCTCGGCGTCCGCTACGCGGCATACAAATTCGCCCATATGCTTCCAGTTTACCTCAACTAGCTGATATGCGGGGCAGGTCCCGGAGGTTGGCCGGTTCCGACAAGATATCAGGCCGGAATTTCCTATCAGTTACGGATTCACGGGATTATCGCCTGCGGCTAAATCACCATTCACAATGGCCACACCCGGGGGAACGGTGAAGCGGAAGAGCGATTCAGAGACGGGAGGGTCGCGCTGCCAGTTTTTGAAGTGAAATTCGATGCTTACGCCTCCCGAGTTCCTGACCAACACGCGGACGAGGTCTCCCGTGGTCCCGACGACTTCAAAGAAGACAGTTTCGCCGGAGGACCCATTTTCGGGCGTACTTTTTGGGGAACCCGGCCCAGGAGGGCTGGCCTGCTGGCCGCGAAGATCGCAGTGAAGCACCGCGTCGGCAGGATTTTCCGGAGGCTCGTCGAGCGCCGCTTGAATCTGGGCACAAATTCGCGAGACTTTCATCTCGCCGGCGAGCAAGGCAAGGGGCGTCCGCCAATCGGTGCTCGATCTTGCCGGAACACGTGTTGCGGTGTGGTCCGCGGGAACGTAGAACCACGCGGTCTTGCCATCGACGAGAAACAGGTTTTTTTCGGGGGATTCGTATTCCCAGCGCATCCGGCCGGGGCGGCGAAAAAACACCGTGCCAGCTTCGACGCGAACGACGCGGCCGTTTTCGGAATAACGCTCGAGGAAAGTAGCTTGAAGGGTGTGCGGCGTTTTATATCGCGATTCGAATAAGCCTACCAAGCGCTTGACGTCAGGATGGCTGTCGGCGCTTATTCCTCTGCCGAATAGACCTGCGAGCGAGAGGCAGATTCCTAAGCTAAGGAGAATCTGGCGCACACAGTTAGTTTAGCAGGAAAGGACAGCAAGCATTGCATGCGAGCCCGCCAGCGTCGCCGTCCGCCTAGTTCAGAGGCGGGCTGGTGAAGGCCATTATATAGCTGGATCTGAAATCGTGGCCGCGGCCGTGTAGTTCACACGAATTACGCCGGTCTGATCAATGTAAAAGAATCTGCGTCCGCTGGACCCAGGAAGCTGGGGATTGGCGTTGAGTGTGAAACCATTGTAATGGCCGGCAGCATCGATGTTCGTCGGAGCGTAAACAAAGGAGTAGCCGGACTTCGTACCCGCTGCAAGGGTCTGATCAATCAGCTCGGCGTTGGTCGAAGTGGCTGCACCAGAGCCGCCCAAATCCGCCAAGTTCGGAGAGAATCCGATGTTATATGTGGTGGTATAGGTGACTTCGCCGGTCATGATGGTTCGCAAATCTTGAGCGGCGGCAGACTCATTGGCAGCCATGCGCGAGGCCAAAAGATTGGGAATGGCAATCGCAGCAATAATGAGAATGATCGCAACAACGATCAGTAGTTCGATAAGAGAGAAGCCTGATTGTTTTCTCTTCTTCATTGGAGATCCCCGATTAACTCCACCTTATTCTCGGGCCGAGAACAGCCGTCAAGCCCACGACTTGATAAGTGCATGTGGCATGCCAATCTATTGAGAATGTCGTTCCGGAAGTTATTGATAACAAAAGGCCTACTGGCATCAACTTGGGCTAATCGAGGAGACTGTTGTGAAGTCTGACAAAAAATGTCAAAGAATTTGATTACGAGACATTAACTGGCAACCAAGATTTTTCTGACTCTGCGGGGAGTAGCTGCACTGAGTAAAAACGAAAAAGCACGGGACCGGAGTCCCGTGCTTTTCGAAACCCGACTACAGCCAGGAACGGCCGCAGGTTGATTTCTTACAGCGGTTGATCGGCGTTCGAGCAGGTCGCCGCCGTGGCGTTGGCGCGGATCACACCAGACTGGTCGGAGCAAAATTCGCGCTGACCGCTCTGGCCTTGAACCTGCGCATATCCCGTCGAAGCATACGTCACGGAAGGCGTTTGCGCGCCAGCCGCTGCCGTAAAGGTATAGCCGCTCTTGATGGCCGTAACCGCAAGAACGTTGTCAATCAAGCAAGCAGTCGTCGAAGTTGCACCGGCTGCCGTGGCGCAAGTCGCAGCTGCTCCACCAAGATTCGTCAGGGCCGTGAAGCCCACTGACGGATACGTGGTGGCGAAGGTTACTTCCGCAGTGTTGATGGTGCGGAGAGAACCGACCGCCGAAGACTCGTTCGCGGCCATACG
>Ga0210410_10000446_pt1 | contig 46382 bp, 45 predicted proteins | sample IncBWC4MmetaG_FD_161058 | JGI IMG/M metagenome (GOLD analysis project Ga0210410, IMG submission 161058) | Forest soil microbial communities from Barre Woods Harvard Forest LTER site, Petersham, Massachusetts, United States - Inc-BW-C-4-M | ecosystem: Environmental > Terrestrial > Soil >...
GCGGTCGTATTGACAAGCTGGTTCAGCTTGATATCGCCTGAATCGGTTTTGACGGCGATCACGGCGTCACTTAGCGTTATCAGATACTCCTTCTGCAGTTTGAGGAGGCGTTGACGCACTTCTTCCGCTTTGGCTTCAGATGGATACACGATCGCTATGAGATCAGACATGAAAGGCCTCCTGTTCGATGAAGCTCCCATCGACTAAGACTGAAGGGGCGCCCATCATATGTGGTCGAGGCTATCCGGCAGATCGCTGATACAGCATCGGAGAAAACCCTCAGGCGCTGGGATTAATGTTCTCGAATGCTCGCTGATCCCAGTGCTTTTCGAGGACGCCGCATCAAAACGCTACCCGCATCGACGCTGCAAATAACGCCGCCAGCGACAGAAGGCAGATGCACGCCGTGGGCCACCATCGAAGAACCTTGTCACCTCTTTCAACGAGAGCACTCAACGCGAGGGCTGCACGACGCACCGGGCCTACAGCCACAAGGAGTGCCGTCCAGCGCGATGGATATCCGAGCGGCGGCTCCCAACGACCGAGCAGGATCGCCACCACCGTGCCGCCCAGGAGGGGGGCGAGGGCTTTCGAAATTGTTGCCAGGTCAAACTTGTCCGACGCGTCTCCGTGCGGAATCGACAGATAAGCCCCCCAGGGCATGAGGCCGAGCAATAGCGAGCATAGCGCCAGCGCAAGCGCTGCCATCTCTCCCATACGCGGCGCGGCGCGGCCCAGCGTAGTCTGCCTGTCTGCGGGCGCCATCGCATATGTCAGCACCAGCAAGACGTAAGCACCCGTGAAAATTCCGCCTGCCTGAAGCAGAACAGCCCACCACCATTGCCCTTGCTCGGCTGCGGCCTGAAGTAGCAGCTCCTTTGCAAGGTATGCGCCGCCGGGTGGCAAGCCCATCAGTGCAAGACCACTCAGTGCGAATGCGAGTACGCTGATGGGGACCATCCGTCCGGCGCCACCGAGCCCCGGGATGCGATCCTGACCCAGCGTCGCATAGATCGACCCAGCCGCCAGGAACATGGCAGCCTTTGCAGTGGCATGCGAGACTGCCTGCAGCAGACCGCCCGCCAGCGCATCTCCGCTCTCGAGCCTTCCGGAGGCACCGAACGCGAGCGGAAACATCAAGAACAGATATCCGATCTGCGCGAGCGTCGAATACGCGATCAGGAGCTTCAATCGTTCCTGGCGCAAGGCGACAACGCTGCCGAACACGATCGCCGCGCCGCCAAGCGCGGCGATCAACTGCGCGGCGGCGAAGCCGGGCAGGCCTGGCATGACGTTGAACCACAGCCGTACGACAATGAAGAAAGATCCCTTCACGACCAGGCCAGACAAGATGGCGCTGGCTGCCGATGGCGCCCCCGCGTGTGCGGGCGGAAGCCAAAGGTGCAACGGGAAGAGTGCTGTCTTGGCGAGAAGACCTGTCGTCATCAATGCCGCTGCGACGAGCGCGGCAGGTTCCAAGCTCACTCGACGCGACAACAGCACGATGTCAAGTGTGCCGTGCAGGCCATAGAGGAGTGCAGTGCCCAGCAGATAGAGGACGGAGCCGAGCAGCGCAAACAATAGATATCGCATCGCGGCCCGCAGCGTCTCGGCCCGGCCCTCGAGCGAGACCAGCGGCACTGCGGCAAACGTCAACAATTCGAGGGCGACATAGAGGGTAAAGAGATCTCCACCGAGGAAGATCGTGTTCAGCGCCCCCCAGATCGCCAGCAGCAGGATCCAGAAAACGAATGGCGCGCGGGTTTCGGTTGTGGCGGGAGAGAAATCGGCGGCCGCAAAGACAGCGACTGCGCAAATCACGGCCGCCGCCGCGGCGAGCATTGCCGCCGACAATCCGTCCGCGCGCAACGCTATTCCAAGTGGCGGCGGCCAATCGCCCAGCAGGTAGACGAGGGGGCCGTTGCCCTGCGGCAGTGCGGCGAGAATCGCCACGGCAATCGCCGACCCAATCGGGATAACCGCGAATGCAACCAGCCTCACGTACCGATCGCCTAGAACGAAGGCCAGCAAAATGCCAGCGACCGGAACGACGATCGACAGCACCAGCAGGAAACCGCCAGTGGTCGTTGTCGCGTCCAGTGTCGGGGAGGGGGCGAGCATCAGCCACCGGGGAGATTAGGGTCGGCGCCAGGCGGCGCGTCGTCGCTCAGCGTAGTGGAGCCGGCTTTCTGGAACAGCCGCAGCACGAGTGCGATTGCCAGAGCCGTTGCGGAAAAGGCGACGACGACGCCCGTAATCACCAGGGCCTGCGGCACCGGGTCATTGCCGATGCTCGCCGCGGCGCCGCGCCGCCCGACGACGCCGAACAGGAGGAACACGCCGCTGCCCAGCAGATTGAAGGCGATGATCTTGCGGAGAGGCTGCGGATTCGTGATCAGGCCGTAAAGGCCAAGTCCCACTGCGGCGGCCGCGCATAGTCCGAAAACCGTCACGGCACTCATCGCTTCGCGCTCCGTTCCGGTGCGCCGGCGAGCAGCAGGCCAAGGGTTGTCGCGATCGTCAGGATCATCGCGATCTCGATGCCAAGTATCAGGGGCTTGGCCAGCGCCGGTGGATAAGCAAGAAACGCGGCACCAAAGCAGAGTCCCCCGAGGCCGACGATAAGAAACAGGCCGGGCCCGGCGACCAGGATGAACCGCAGCCTTCGACTCCTCACGGGTGGCGTGTCCGTCAAACCGGCCATGATCGCCAGCAGCCACATGGACGCGAGAATCGCGCCGCCCTGAAAGGCTCCGCCGGGGTGATTGGCTCCAGTCCAGAAGATATAGATCCCGACTACGATACCGATGGGTGGCAGCAAGCGTGCAAGAAAAGCCAGAACGCCATTTGGATCGGCCTGATGACGCGGTCCTGGGTGCCCGCCCCAGGCACTATCCGGTGCAAGCGACCAAACGCCGACGATTGCCAGCAACAACACGACCTTCTCAAGCATCGTATCCATCGCACGAAACGCCATGAGCACATTGGTGACGGGGTTGGTCAGACCTGTCGCCCAGGCATGCGCAACAACCGTGGGGGCAAGTGTTGATACAGAATCGGGGAGCAGCAGGACCGCGCCAGCCAGCGCGGTGGCGATCAGTACGGACAGTGCTGCCGCACTCACTCGTGTCACCTTGCCCGGCGTTTCCGTCACCATCAGCTCGGCGTTCCTCAATCGCGCCGCCGCACCCAACAGCAATACGCCGCCCAGCCCTCCGCCGATTGCGGCCTCAGTCAGCGCGACGTCGACAGCGTCGAGCCGCACCCAGATGAGTGCGACCAGCAGTCCGTAAGCAACGAAGCCTACCGTCGCCGAATAGGTCTCGCGCACCGCTGTTGTCCAGATGCCGAGGCCCAGCACCACGGCGGCCAGTACGATCTCGAAGATCGTTGCGATGCTCATTTTGCTGCTTCGCCTTGTCGCGCAGTGCGCGCGATAAGTTGCGAGACCGTTGCGCCCGCGAGCAGCCCGAGCAGCCAGATGCTGACCAACTTCAATCCGTCGCGCAGGCTGCCTGCTTGCGGGAGCAATCCAAGCACGACGAGGCCGAGACCGAGATTGTCCGCTTTGGTGAGCGCGTGCAGGCGCGTCAGTGTGTCGGGAAAGCGCAGCAGGCCGACCGTGCCGGCCAGAAAAAAGAACGCGCCGGCCGAGACTGCCGCAATCGTGATGATGTCGCATGCGAGGCTCATTGATCCTCCGTCGATCCGGTACCGTTGGCTTCGAGGCTGGATAGCCCCTTTTTGACGAACGCGATGGATGCGAAGGTGGCGAGGAGTGCCAATGTCAACGCTACGTCGACTGCCGCGGGGACACCTGTCACGGTGCCGAGCAGGAGCAATGCAGCGATGCCTCCGGTCCCGATCAACTGCGCCGCCATCATGCGGTCCGTATCTCCCGGACCACGCAGAATCGAAACCAGCCCCAGCGCCAGCATCACCAGAATGAACCCTACCGCGGCCGTCAGGAAATCATTCATTGTAAAGTGCTCGAACCAGGGCCGCTTCCTCTGCGGCGAGCTCAGCGAGTACCGGTTGTTCGACATCGAGGCAGTGATAGAAGAGCTGCCCGTCCCGCTCTCCGGTTGGCACCGTGCCGGGCAGCAGACTCGTGAGCGTTGCGAACACGTTGCGGCGCAGTCCACGTGGAAGACCGGTTGGATAGGCGACAAATCCAGGGCGCAGTGGCAACCGCGGATCGAGCGCGCGTCTTGCAACGTCCGCTCCGGCGACGATGGAGTGATACAGGAAGAGCAACACCAGTTGGACAATAGCACGAGGCGAGCGCCGCCAGGCGTTCGGCGCCAACAGACGAAGGCTCGTCCACGTCGCGGCGGCGACAGCTGCTGCTGCGGCAGGAATGTCCCCGACGTGGGCGCCGGAGAGGACAAGCCAGAGGCAGCTGAACCAGGCCGCTCGCGAAGCCGCGCTCGACCACCATCCTCCGCGGGTGATGCCCGCCGGCACGTTTCGTCTTCCTGAGGATTCGCTCATGCCAAAAATCCTCGATCGGCATCGGATCGTGTCGTCGGCTTCTCGGTGCCTGGAAGGACCGGCCTTGCGCATTTGACAGGGATGGATCCCGAGGGCAGTGCCGCCTTCGGCATCTGCGGCCGGGAATAAGCCTTCGCATCGTCGATTGCTTCACTTGGAGATCACACCGTGTGCTCCAGCGAGAGCGGAGACTATCGGGTGATTGCCTGATCAGGCATCAGGAATTCCCTAGAAGGCACGTCTCGCGCACCGCGATTGCATCCCGTCGCACCGGGTAGATTTACCGATATCAGCACTCGGGCCCTTCGACAAAAATGTGGGCGGCGCAATCGCCGGAAGGGTTCATCTTCTCGGCGCAGTTTTCGAAACCTGGAGGGTTCCCGAGCATGCGTGGCACCCGAACGATGCCTCGACAGGTCCTTGCATTGGCGCTTGTGACGGCGTCGTGTTCGCTGATCCTGGCAGCCTGCGGACCAGGAGGCTTGACGGAAGCGGCCCCCCCGCCGCGACCGGTTCGGACCGCAACCATCGAGAAGCGCGAAGCCTCGACGCCGTTGACCTTCACGGGTCACGTCGAGGCCGAGGACGAAGTGTCAATCGCTTTCCGGATTTCAGGACGGCTGCTGGAGAACGACACCAAGATCGGTGATCGGGTTGAGGCGGGACAGTTGCTGGCGCGGCTGGAATCGCAGAACGAGATGAACACGTTGCGTCAGGCACAGGCTGCCCTTGCCGCCGCGCAGGGCCAGTTGACGCAGGCACGCAATCACTACGAGCGTCAGGAGACGCTGTTGGCGCAGGGATGGACCACGCGCGCCAATTTCGAGGTGGCGACGCAGGCGCAGCAGACCGCCCAGGCGCAAGTCGAAGCGGCGGAGGCTCAGCTGGCCACCGCCCACGATCTCGTAAGTTTCACCGAACTCAGAGCCGACGCGCCGGGCAAGATCACGGCGACCGGGCCGTCTGCCGGCGAAGTCGTTCAGGCCGGGCAAATGATTGCAAGGATTGCGCGGCAGGACGGTCGTGACGCGGTGTTCAATGTTCCCGCTCAGTTGGTCAGATCCGCGTCAATCGGTCGGCAGGTCACGGTCAGCCTGGCAGATGATCCGAAGGTGACGGCGCAAGGGCGTATTCGCCAGATTGCGGCGCAAGCCGACCCTGTCAGGCGAACGTTCGAGGTCAAGGTCGGCCTGACCAACCCGCCGACAGCCATGCAACTCGGCGCGACGGTGAACGGGCGGGTCGAAACCAGTTCGGGGCCGGTGATCGACGTACCGGCGACGGCACTGACGCGGATGAATGGGCAGCCCGCGGTGTGGATCGTCGATCCGTCGACCAATGCGGTTGCGGTCCGCAACGTGGATGTTCTTCGGTTCGATCAGTCGCAGGTGATCATCTCACAGGGCCTTGATACCGGGGAGATTGTCGTCACCGCAGGCGTTCAGGCACTTCATCCTGGCCAGAAAGTGCGAGTGCTCGGGTCAGAGCCATGAGGGGAGTCAATCTTTCCGATTGGGCGCTGAAACACCGTTCGTTGGTCGTCTACATGATGATCATTGCGGTGGTAGCCGGTGGGCTGTCCTATTTCCGGTTGGGGCGTAACGAAGATCCGGCCTTCATCATCAAGACCATGGTCGTCCAGGCCGCGTGGCCTGGCGCATCCGTGGATGAGACGATGAAACAGGTGACGGAGCGCCTCGAACGCACCCTGCAGGAGACGCCTCATCTGGACTTCCTGCGAAGCTTCACAAGGGCAGGTCTTGCAACCATTTTTGTAAATCTGAAGGGCAGCGCCAACGCGAAGGAGGTCGCTGATACCTGGTACCATGTGCGAAAGACAGTCGGGGACATGCGTCACACGCTGCCCGCTGGCGTCATCGGGCCGGGCTTCAATGACGAATTCGGCGATACGTTCGGCATTATTTACGGCTTTACCAGTGACGGCTTCACCCAGCGTGAGCTCCGCGATCGGGTCGAGGACATCCGCTCGAGGCTGCTTCTCGTGCCTGATGTATCCAAGATCGAGCTTCTGGGCGCGCAGGATGAGGTGATTTTCGTCGAGTTTTCCACGAAGGAGCTTGCGACGCTCGGAATCGATCGGTCTGCGCTTATTGCGGCGCTCCAGTCGCAGAATATCGTCCGACCGGCCGGAGTGATACAGACCGGCTCGGAAAACATCTCGCTCCGGGTGTCGGGCAGCTTCCAGTCTGAGCAGGACATTGCAAACATCAATTTTGCCTCCGGCGGGCGGATGCTTCGTCTGAGCGACATCGCGCGGGTGCGACGCGGTTACGCGGACCCGCCCCAGCCGATGTTTCGAGTCAACGGTCAACCGGCAATAGGGCTTGCGATCGCCATGCGGGACGGCGGAGACATTCTTGCGCTGGGCGCCAATATCAGGAAGGCAATGGCGCAAATCACCGCGGACCTCCCGATCGGGATTGAGCCCATTCTGGTCGCGGACCAGCCCATTGTGGTTGATCAGGCCATCCGCGAATTCATGGTCTCACTCATACAGGCGATCGCCATCATCATGGTGGTGAGCTTCATCAGCCTCGGCGTGCGGCCGGGCCTTATCATCGCGCTCGCCATACCGTTTACGCTGGCGATCGTCTTTCCAATCATGGGGCTTGCCCACATTGACATGCAACGGATATCGCTTGGCGCACTAATCATAGCGCTGGCCTTGCTGGTTGATGATGCGATGACGACGACTGACGCGACGCTCACCCGATTGGCGGAGGGAGCGAGCAAGCTCGAGGCCGCAACGTTCGCATACCAGACCCATGCCATGGCGATGCTCGCAGGCACGCTGGTTACGATCGCAGGTTTCATACCGGTCGGCTTTGCGGCGAGCTCGGCCGGCGAATACACCTTTTCACTCTTCGCCGTCGTCACGATCGCGCTGCTGGTTTCCTGGTTCGTCGCGGTAATTTTCACGCCACTGCTGGGAGCAGTCATCCTCGTTCCGCCCAAGGAAGCAAATACCGCAGAACCGGGCAGGATTTTCCGCCTGTACCGGAGCTTCCTGACATCAGCGATGCGTGCCAAATGGATGACGATCGCGATCTCGTTGGCGTTCTTTGCTGCTTCGTTCCTCGCGCTGCCGTTGATCCCGCGGCAGTTCTTTCCGTCCTCGGATCGACCGGAGCTGCTCGTGGACGTCAGCTTGCCGCAGAACGCCTCCATCTATGCGAGCGAAGCAGCGGCGAAGCGCCTGGATGCGGCACTCGCGGCGGATCCCGATGTGGCGCGGTGGAGTACGTATGTCGGACGCGGCGCCATCCGCTTCTATTTGCCGTTGAACGTCCAGCTCCCGAACGATTTCTTCACACAGGCCGTCGTCATCGCGAAGGACGTCGCCGCGCGCGAGCGCCTGCATTCGAAGCTCGACAAGCTGTTGGCGCAGGAATTTCCCAAAGCCATTGCGTTCGTTTCTCCTCTTGAGCTTGGACCGCCGGTCGGATGGCCAGTGCAGTATCGGGTCAGTGGGCCGGATGTGGAACGGGTACGCGAGATCGCCCTCAAGGTCGGACAGATCGTCGCCGCCAATCCGGATGCCAAACAGGTAAATTTCGACTGGATGGAACCCGATCGCCAGGTGCGCATCCGCGTTGACCAGAACGAGGCGCGCCTTCTGGGTCTCAGTTCGCAAGCAATCGCAACCGTTCTCAACGCTGTCATATCGGGCACGCCCGTCACCCAGGTCCGTGACGACATTTATCTGATCAACCTGGTGGTGCGCGCGACTGACGAGCAGAGGGTTTCGCTTGACAGTCTCCGCTCGCTGCAGGTGCCGCTGCCGGGCGGACAGACCGTTCCTCTCAGCCAGTTTGCTTCGTTCGAATATGACCAGGAATTTCCACTCATTTGGAGGCGTGATCGCGTTCCTACCCTGACGGTCCAGGCTGCCATCGTCGGTGACAAGTTGCCGGAGGGCGTGGTCACCTCGCTATCGCCGGCGATCGAGAAACTCAGGGGGACTCTCCCTCCTTCATACGATGTGATCGTTGGCGGGACCGTGGAAGAAAGCCAGAAGTCGCAGGCATCTGTGCTGGCTGTCGTGCCCGTGATGCTGTTGGTCATGCTCACGATCCTGATGGTACAGCTGCAAAGCTTTCCGAAGCTTTTCATGGTCTTGAGCGTGGCGCCGCTCGGCCTGATCGGTGTAGTCGCGGCGTTGACGCTCTCCGGCAGGCCGTTGGGTTTTGTCGCTATCCTCGGCGTGCTCGCGCTTATCGGCATGATTAGCAAGAACGCGGTCATTCTGATCGGCCAGATCGACGCCGAACGCGCCTTGGGCAAGACGCCCTGGGACGCTGCGGTGGATGCCAGCAGTTCCCGCTTTCGGCCGATCATGTTGACGGCCGTATCGACAGTCCTTGGGATGATTCCAATCGCGCCAACGGTGTTCTGGGGACCGATGGCGTTTGCCATCATGGGCGGCTTGCTGGTTGCCACCGTCCTCACACTGGTTTTCCTGCCGACAATCTACGTGACCTGGTTCGGCGAAAAGGAGCGTACCGAACCTTCCGCCCCGTAGATACTCGCAGGACATCGCCCAAAAAACCTTCGCCATTCGCGCTGACCGCGATGATGGTCGGGCCCATAGTTGGCTCGGGCATATTTTTGCTGATGCGAACCTTCGGTATTGCGACGGGCCCTCTTGCGCCATCGTCGTGTGGTGCATCGCAGCGGGCGGTGTCTACGCCCTGGCTGGCATGTTTCGGCTTCTCACGGAGCACAGGCCGGACATTGACGCCGGTATCTGCACCGGCATATCGCCCGATTTGGCAGTTTCAGGCACGCTCGCCGAAGGCGAAGGATCGTCTTTATTCAGTATGTTCGCCAGGAAATCTGCGGGTTTTGAGGGATAATCTCTTGAACCGCGATCAGTATGCTAACGTAGTTTCCCTACCGCTGATTGCCCGACAGGTCGCGGGCGGAATACGGGAACGACGCCGTGAAGCGCATCATGATTGCAGATGATCATGAGGTCGTCCGTTCTGGGCTCCGAGCAATCATTGAGACTCGCCCTGACTGGATCGTGAGCGGAGAGGCGACCAATGGCCAGCAGGCGGTTGCGCTGACATTGGAGACGCGCTCAGACGTCGCGATCGTCGACTATTCAATGCCGTTGATGAGCGGCCTGGAGGTCAGCCGCCGTCTCAAGGCGCTCCAACCGCGCACCGAAGTTCTGATTCTGACGATGCACGAAAACGAGGAGCTGTTGACGGAAGCCATTCTGGCGGGCGTCCGCGGCTTCCTGTTCAAGTCGGACGCCAGGAAGCACTTGATTTTCGCAATCGAAGCGCTGCTCGAGGGCAGACCCTACTTCACCAGCGTCCTAATGGAGAAGTTGCTTCATGACTACCAGAGCAACAAGCAGAACAGGTTGGATACGCTGCTCACGCCACGTGAACAGAGTGTCGTCCAGCTCATTGCAGAAGGACACACCAACAGATCAATCAGCGCCGTCCTAAAGCTGAGCGTAAAGACAGTCGAGACGCATCGCGCGTCCGCTATGCGCAAGCTCGGCATGTCGTCAACGGCAGAGCTCGTCCGCTACGCCATTCGCAAGAAGCTCGTCAGTCCCTGATGGGGTCCAGTGGTCAACCGGTGTGGACAACGAAGCAGACCTACGCACTGGTGGCTTGCCGCCGTCCCCAGGCCGTGTGTTGGGTCAATGGGGTTCCCAGATCGGCGTGTCGGTGAACAGGCCGCCCTCGGCAAAACCGATGCCGTAGATCAGGAGCACACCGAAGGAGAAGCTGACCAAGCCCGATGCCGCGCGTAGCCGCCAATTGAATTTCGGCAGATTGACAGCCGAGAACGTAAACGACGCCGACAGGATCAGCGTGATTAGCATCATTCCGACGATAGTCCCGAGCCCGAACAGCAGCAGATACCCGAGCGCGGCCACCGGTTCGCGGATGATAGACAGGATCATCAGGGCGACGGCGGCCGACCCTGCCAGGCCGTGCACGAGGCCGACCACGAAGGGGCGCAGCCAGTCATAGAACGCGATCCGACCGAGCCCGCTGCGGTCGAGCCGCGCCAGCGGCGTGTGCTCGTCGGCGTGACCGTGCGCGCCGGAGCTGTGCCCGTGCGGATGCCGGTGCAAATAGTCGCCGTGGGCATGGAGGTGATCGTGGACGTCGAGGTCATGTACGCCGGGAATGCCCGCATGCGCATCGGCCGCCACGCCCGCGCGGCCCATGCCCATGCCTGTCAAGGTGAGGACGCCGAGCAGGACGAGCATGATGCCGACGGCAAATTCCATCGACATGGTGAGCCGAGGCGGAATGACGACCCCGAACACGATGATTGCAACGCCGACCGCCATGACGGTGACGGTGTGCCCGACGCCCCAAGCGGCGCCGATCAACGCCGAGCCTGCCACGCTGCGTTGGCGACTGACGATTGTTGCAATGGCCACTACGTGGTCGGCGTCGGTCGCATGCCGCATCCCGAGGAAGAAGCCGAGAAACAGGAAGGACACGACGTCCAGGGCGGCTCCTGTCATTGCGAAAGTTTCAAGATGGCTAGCCCCATATTATGCTGCGTTTCGCCCAACGCCAATTCCCACACTCCTGCGGCAGCTTGCTTTGACAACGGGGAGGATGCGCAAGCGCAGCGGTCAGAGCGAGAACGAAAGCGGCAGCGAGCGTCGTCGGAATTTGCGCGTCGGATGGCCATACCCTGCCTCTTCGCGGAAACGGAATCACATCACCTCTAGCCTGGCGGAAGGCGGACTGCGTCACATCAAGACCTCACCAACCATCAGCGTCGTCGGCATCGGAGAAGGAACTTTCGCGCAGACAACCGAAGACGATAGGTCCGCCCGCGACAGCCAGTCCATCAGGGCGATTCCGATAGAAGACCGGGGGAAAACCCGATTGACGCTTTCAGTTGTGGTCTGTCTAGTGTTGGGTGGCAGTGCTGGGTAGCACGGAGGCTCCTGTGCTTTTCCCTAGGTAAGGCCAGCCAGGAAGGGTCCGGAGGATCGCATGCAGCTCACTCCGAGAGAGTTCGACAAGCTGCTCGTCTACATGATGGCAGATGTCGCGTTAAAGCGAAGAGCCAAGGGCCTCAAGCTCAACTATCCCGAAGCCGTCGCTGTCATCTCATCGGTCGCCCTTGATGGGGCACGTGCCGGGAAGACAATCGAAGACGTAACCAAGGAAGCGCGTATCGCCCTGACCAAGGCTGATGTGATGGACGGCGTCGCCGATCTCATTCCAATGGTGCAGATCGAGGCGGTGTTCACCGACGGCAGCCGCTTGGTGACGGTACACACGCCAATCCAGTAATTCCATGACGGGAGACTTGATATGGCTGGACCAAAAATGGGTCCCGCTGTTGCCGCGGATGTCGACCCGGCGACCGCGGACGTGCCAGTCGGCGGCTACGTATGCAGTTCGGCGGGGATCACATTCGACGCCGATCGTCCGGTGACGACCCTTAAGGTACGCAACTCGGGTGACCGCCCGATACAGGTCGGGTCGCATTTTCATTTTTTCGAAGTCAATCGTGCGCTGGAATTCGATCGTGCAGCGGCCTTCGGGCTGCGCCTGAACATTCCGTCATCGACGGCAACGCGATTCGAGCCCGGTGACGAACGCGAGGTTCAACTTGTTTCCTACGGCGGCAAACGCGCCGTCTATGGTTTCAACAATCTCGTCGATGGTCACACCGCAGGGCAGGACGCCGCCACGGTCAGATCCAGGGCGATTGCGCAGGCGGCAAAGCGAGGCTTCCGCTCGACATAGGCATGAGATCGCGTCAAACGGCAAATCTTGAATGAGGCCATTATGCCTACGATGTCTCGACAAGAATACGTCGGCCTCTTCGGACCGACGACAGGTGACCGCATCCGCCTGGGCGATACGGGTTTATTCGTCGAAATAGAACGTGATTTGCGCGGCGGCTACGGCGACGAACTCGTCTTCGGCGGCGGCAAGAGCATGCGCGAAGGCATGGGCATGGACAATCAGGTGACGCGGGCGGGCGGTGCTCCTGACCTCGTGATCAGCAACGTGACCGTGATCGACGCGGTACTGGGCGTAGTGAAAGCGGATGTGGGGATCAAGGACGGCCGTATCAGTGCGATCGGCAAGGCCGGCAATCCGCAGACGATGGATCGCGTTACGCCTGGTCTGGAGGTTGGCCTGGCCACCGATGCTATCTCAGGCTCGCATCTGATCCTGACGGCCGCCGGGATCGACACACACATTCATTTCATTTCCCCGCAGCAGGCGCAGGCGGCGCTCTCAAACGGCACTACCACATTGATCGGCGGCGGTACCGGTCCATCGGACGGCTCTTACGCGACGACGGTCACGTCGGGCCCCGGAAACATCAGCATGATGCTACGCGCGTTCGAAAACTGGCCGCTCAACGTCGGCATTCTCGGCAAGGGGCACGGACACGGCAAAGCCGCCCTGCTTGAACAGATCGAGGCGGGCGCGGTCGGCGTGAAATGTCACGAAGACTGGGGAACCACCCCGGCAGTGCTTCGGTCCGCGCTCACCGTCGCAGACGAGACGGACACTCAAGTGTGCATCCATACCGATACGCTGAACGAATCCGGCTTCGTCGACGATTCGATCGAAGCATTTGAGGGTCGGACGGTCCATTCGTTTCACACCGAAGGGTCCGGGGGCGGCCACGCGCCGGATATCATCAAGATTGCGGGCCTTCCCAACGTTTTGCCATCTTCGACCAACCCCACGCTCCCCTATGGCATCAATTCACAGGCGGAGCTCTATGACATGATCATGGTGTGTCACCACCTCAGCCCCGACATCCCGTCGGATGTTGCATTCACTGAGAGCCGCATCCGAGCTGAAACCATCGCCGCGGAAAACGTGCTCCAGGACCTCGGCGTAATCTCGATGTTCTCAAGCGATTCACAGGCGATGGGACGCATCGGGGAATGCTGGCTGCGTTGCATCCAGACGGCCGATGCGATGAAGACCGGGCGCGGCAAGTTGCCGGAGGATCCGCCGGGCAACGACAATTTCCGGGTGCTCCGCTACGTGGCGAAGATTACTATCAACCCGGCGATCACGCACGGTATTGCCGACGTGCTGGGCTCGGTCGAGGTCGGCAAGATCGCCGATCTCGTCCTGTGGGAGCCAGCGTTCTTCGGCGCCAAGCCCAAGCTCGTCATCAAGAACGGCTTTATAAGCTGGGCAGTGATGGGCGATCCAAACGCGTCGCTGCCGACGCCGCAGCCCACCTACTATCGGCCGATGTTCGGGGCCTACGGTGATGCCTTGCCGGCTAACTGCATCACCTTCGTCTCGGGTGTCGCTCATGCTGCCGGGATCAAGGAGCGATTGGGGCTTCGCCGACAGGTGATGCCGGTGCGAAACGTGCGCAACATCGGTAAGCGCGATATGGTCAGAAACGCCGGAACTCCGAAAATCGAAGTAAGTCCGGAAACTTTCGCCGTGACCGTCGACGGCAAGCACGCGACTGTGCGGCCCTTGACGACGGTTTCGCTGAACCAGAAGTATTTCTTCAGTTAAGGCGCCTGCCATGATCCTCATCAATGCCGTTCTCGGCAACATCGACGATTACGAATGGGCAGAGCGCTTGTCTGCCGCTGACACCGACTTTCTGGAGATCGACCAGTGGGAAGCGCAGAAGAGCCGCTTCCGCAAGACGACCGCAAAGGGTGTGCAGATCGCACTCTCAATCGACCGCGGCACTCATGTCCGCGATGGAGACGTGCTGCTCTGGGATGCCCAGGCGCGCTCGGCACTTGTCGCGCGAATCGAGCTGCGTGACGTGATGATTGTGCATCTGGACGAACTGATGAGCCTCGCGCCAAAAATGGCGATGCGTACATGCGTTGAACTGGGACACGCGATGGGAAATCAGCATTGGCCGGCGTTGGTCAAGGACACAATCGTCTATGTCCCGCTCACCGTCGATCGCAAGGTGATGGCGTCCGTCATGAATACGCACCGTTTCGAGGGGATCCGCTACGAGTTCTTACCCGGCCGAGACGTTATTCCCTATCTCGCCCCACACGAATCACGGCGGCTCTTCGGTGGCGCGGAAGGACCAGTGCACTCCCACAGCCACGAAAGTTATGCCGATATCGAGTCCGAGAGCGGACGCGTACACGGACATCCGCCCAGGCGAGTCCACGCACACTCGGAAACGCATGGACAGACATCGCCGGCAACGGCCGGCTCCGCGCATGACCATCGCGAATGATGGCGCCGAAGCGCCCGGCAGCACCGCATTTCTGTCGCGGATGCTGCAATTTGGCGACTCGATGTTTCCCATTGGTGCGTTCGCGTTCTCGTCCGGCTTGGAATCCGCCATTCAGGAAGGTGTCGTCACCAACGCAGCAACGCTCCAAGCGTATGCGCGCACCGCGCTAGAGCAGGCGGCGCGCGGCGACGGCATCGCGCTGATCGTCGCGCATCGCGCGGCGATGGCCGGCGACATCGATACCCTCGCCCGAATCGATGCGCAGGTATACGCGCGCAAGCTTTCAGACGAAGCGCGGACTATGTCGGTTCGCATGGGCAAGAAGTTCACGGAGATGGGTGTGGAGGTGGTGGGCGCCCCGCTGCTTCAGACCTGGCGTGAATGCATTGAAAAGTCTGTCACCCCCGGTTGCTACCCGATAGCCCTGTCCATCAATTTTGCTGTACTGGATCTAACCGCCAGGCAAGCGTTTGTCGTGCACCAGTATGGCGTTGTAACCACGATCCTCGGTGCTGCCTTACGGTTGATGAAAGTCAGCCACTTTGAGACGCAGAAGATTCTCTACGAGCTTACCGGATCCACGGCCGAGATGTACGAGGCCGCCGCAGCTGCGCGCCTGTCGGACATGGCAGGGTTTGCGCCATTGACTGACATTCTAGCCGCCATCCATACCAGGGCGCATGTGCGCCTGTTCATGAGCTGACGCTGAAGGGAATTCGGATGTCGAAGAATATCACGCGCATCGGGATCGGAGGCCCGGTCGGGTCAGGCAAGACCGCGATCGTGGAGGCCATAACGCCGCGTTTTCTCGACCTCGGCATCAAGGTGCTTATCATCACCAATGATGTGGTAACGACGGAAGATGCCAAGCACGTCCAGCGTACCCTCAAGGGTGTTCTGATCCAGGAACGCATTCTCGGCGTGGAGACGGGTGCGTGCCCTCATACCGCGGTGCGCGAAGACCCAAGCATGAACCTCGCTGCGGTCGAGGATATGGAACGGCGCTTTCCGGATACTGACGTCGTGCTGATCGAAAGCGGGGGAGATAATCTGACGCTGACGTTTTCGCCAGCGCTGGTGGACTATTTCATTTATGTAATCGACGTAGCCGCGGGCGATAAGATCCCTCGCAAGAACGGACCCGGGATCACGTATTCCGACATTCTGGTGATCAACAAAACAGATCTCGCCCCCTATGTCGGGGCCAGCCTTGAGGTGATGAAGCAGGACTCGAAGATGATGCGCGGCAGCAAACCGTTCCTGTTCACGAACTGCAAGACGGGGGAAGGTATTCCGGAATTGGTCGCTCTGATCGAGCGGGAGTTCCTGTTTGATATCAACCCGCGCGCACGGCATTCAGCATGATACCGGCGGCCTTTCCTCTTTGGGCGCGCGCTGAGGCGCTTGGCGCATCGATGCCGGAATTCGCATTGTTCCAGGATGAACCGCCGCAGATGAGCAGCGGGACTGTGGGCAAGACGGGTTTCCTCCGTTTAGATTTCGAGCACCGCTCTGGCAAAACGATCCTGGCCAACTTGGAACGGCGCGCTCCCTACATGGTGCAGCGTGCCTTGCATTGCGACGAACAAATGCCAGGCTTGGCCTACGTGTTCTTGATTACCACTACGGGCTGCATGCTGCAGGGAGACCGGCTTGCTCTGGACATCACCCTTCGCCCGCGCGCACAAGCGCACATCACCTCCCAATCGGCAACCAAGATCCATGCGATGGATGCCAATTATGCGGCGCAAAGCCAAACTATTACGCTCGCCGATGACGCGTATCTGGAGTTTCTACCCGATCCCGTGATTCCGCACCGGCGCTCACGGTTTATCAGCGATACACAAATCTCCGTCGCGTCATCGGCCACATTGCTCCTATCGGAAATTATTCAACCGGGCCGAAAGCACCATCATCCGGACGAGTGCTTCGGAGCAACCGTGTTGTCGGTATCAACAGCCGCTGCGCGGCCCGATGGTCGTTCCTTATTCGCAGAGAAGCTGGTAATCGAACCGCGACGGTACGTGATGCGGCAGACTGGCGTGATGGACACCTTTGATGTGTTCGCCAACGTGATCCTGTGCGCCCCCGAGGACAAGGCAGCTCGTATCCACGAGCGTGCCGAGGCAGATATTAATCTTGCGGAAGGTGTTGCCTTTGGCGCTTGTCGTTTGCCCAACGACGCCGGCCTGATCTTTAAGGTGTTAGGCCGCGAAACCGCGCAAGTGAAAGCCAAAGTGCGCGAATTCTGGAGCGTGGTGCGCCAAGAGATCATCGGCGCCACGCTACCTCCGCCCTATCTATGGCGCTGATGGACCGACGGTTCCAGCAGGTGATCTTCTAATAGCGGATGTCGACACATTCGAGGAGCCAACATGAACAGGATCCTGGAAAAGTGGGAAAACCTCTCCGCGTCGTCAGGCATAGTGCGGTTCCTGGACATCAATTTGCGCAGCATCGGGCAAGTTATGTTTCAGAACAACCCAATAACCGGGCTTCTCTTCCTGGCCGCGATCGCTTGGGGTTCATATGTTGGTGGCGTCCCCCAAGTGGCAACTGCCGGCGTCCTCGCTGTCGTGGTGGCAAACCTAACGGCCCAATGGCTCAACGCCGATAGCGAGTCGCTGCATTCCGGGCTCTACGGATATAACGGTATCCTTGTCGGACTTGCGTTGGCAACGTTTCTGGCGCCAAACGCCTTATTGTGGGTTTACGTGGTGTTGGGAGCGTCAGTCTCGGTCATCGCGATGCTTGGGACTGCCAACGTGGTCAAGCCCTGGGGTGTCTCCAGCCTCACGTTTGCTTTTGTTCTCACGACGTGGCTCCTTTTGTTGGCCACGTATGGATTTTCTGGCCTTGTCGGGACCGCACTACCGGCTGGCGACGTTATCACTGCGTTTCAACCCTACGAGGCCAGCCCACTCAAGCTGATTGACCTCCTCCAGGGTGTACTTAAAAGCATCTCACAGGTCTTCCTGAAGGCGAACGGCGTATCTGCCGTTCTGCTCCTCGCTGGCTTGGCTGTGAACTCATTGGCTGCGGCCGCGTTCGCTCTCGCCGGTGCGATACTGGCAGTTTTGGCGGCCCATCTTTTCGGTGCCGAAAGCGAACTGATCACCGGCGGCCTTCTCGGTTTCAGCCCTGTTCTGACGGCGATCGCGCTCGGTGCCGTATTCTACCGACCGAGTTGGCGAGTGACGATCTACGCCATGCTGGGCACGCTGTTTACGGTCATCGCACAAGCAGCACTGAACGTCGCCTTGACGCCGCTGGCCATCCCCGCGCTTACCGCGCCTTTTGTGCTCGTCACATGGATATTCCTTCTTCCACGCCAGTGTTTCGAGCCAGCGTTGGCCGTAACAGACGATGCCGCGAGGGCGCGCGCAACCTAGATCTTGCTTTTCCTGGAAGCCCATATGTCTGATCGAAGTTTCGCATACTCCGGGACGAGCTGAGACGTCATCGCGTCCTGGCTCTCAACTTGTTGCTCGTGGAGGACTGAACCATGGGACTCGTCGGGATACTGGTCGGCCTCGCTCTGATGATGTGGCTTGCCTATCGAGGCTGGACCGTACTCATCGTGGCACCGGCGGCTGCCCTCGTCGCGGCTGCGATTTCGGGTGAGCCGCTTCTCGCTCATTGGACGCAGACATTCATGGGCGCTGCGGGTCGATTCGTTACGCAGTGGTTTCCGATGTTTCTGCTTGGTGGGCTGTTCGGGAAGCTGATGGACGACAGTGGATCGATCACCTCTATCGCGCGCTTCCTGACTGAACGGTTAGGAACACGCCGCACGATGCTCTCAGTGGTGCTGGCTTCGGCTGTGGTTACTTACGGCGGCATCAGCGTCTTTGTTGCCTTTTTCGTGCTGGTCCCCATGGCGAAGCAGATGTTCCAGGTCGCGAACATCCCCCGCCGCCTGATGCCGGCGACCATCGGTCTCGGAGCGTTCACTTTCACCATGTCGGCAATGCCGGGAACGCCGTCTGTCAACAATGCCATTCCGATGCCGTACTTCGGCACAACCACCTTCGCGGCACCGGGTCTGGGCATCATTGCTTCGATCATCATTATGATTATCGGCATGTGGTGGCTGCACCGTGCAGAGGCGGCCGCGCGAAAGGCCGGCGAGGGTTATGGCGTTGGCTCGGAAGTGTCTCCCGCCATCGACGAGACAGTTCGTATGCAGGCGACAGCGGCCGGTGATTTTGATCCAGCGGAAATTCAGCATGGCGGACACAGCGCCAGCCTGCCGCCTGTTGTTATCGCTGCGTTGCCGCTCGTTGTGGTCATCTGTACCAACTTCCTGATGTCGCTGGTCATCCTTCCCCGGCTGGATTTTTCGTTTTTGGCCAAGGCGGTGTGGGGCGGAACCACGATCGGAGCGGTGGCCGGCGTGTGGTCGGTGGTTATTGCACTCGCGACGGCGACCCTGACGGTCATCGTCCTCAACTTCAAGCGTTTCCCGGCATTGCGGGAAAGCTTGGACGCTGGCGCCGTGTCTTCCGTGTTGCCGATCCTGACGATTGCCAGTCTCGTTGGCTTCGGCGCCGTGGTTGCTGCTCTCCCCGCGTTCGCGGAAGTGCGTGACGCGTTACTTTCGGTTGGCGGAGGGCCTCTGATCTCCCTTACCATCGCCGTGAACGTGCTCGCCGGACTTACCGGCACCGCATCGGGGGGAATGGCGATCGTGCTTAATATACTCGGTGACACCTACGTGCAGCTCGCCGCCGAGCACGGTATCAATCCCGCGCTAATGCATCGCATAACCACGATTGGCGCCGGCACGCTCGACGCCCTGCCACACAACGGCACAGTCTTGTTGCTGTTTCAGATCAGCGGACTGACTCACCGCGAGAGCTATTTCGACATGGTGATGACCGTGATCGTAACCTGCATCATTGCACTTGCTGCTGTCCTCGTCTTGGGTACGATGTTCGGGTCATTTTGATCCGCAACGTTTGGTTCTGGCCAGGTTCGGGGATCTCAGATACTGAGCCAACTGGGAACCGGACAGGTAGCGTTGCGGTCTAGTCGGCAAAATGGGGGTTCTTCGGTCGCGCGAGGTGGAGATGATCGCGCAGCGTCGCCCCCTCATAGTCGGTGCGGAACAGCCCGCGCTCTTGCAGGATCGGCACGACAAGCTGCACGAAATCCTGAAAGCCCTGGTGGAAATAGGGCGGCATCACGTTGAAGCCATCGGCCGCATGTTCGTCGAACCAGTGCTGCAACGTATCCGCGACGCGTTCGGCCGAGCCGCAGAGGACCCAATGGCCGCGCGCGGCAGCGGTCAGGTTATAGAGATCACGCAGCGTCATGTTCTCGCGGCGCCCTTTGGCAAGCATGACGCTTGCGAAGCTGTGATAGCTGTCGGGTAGAGCAATATCCGGAATCGGGCCGTCGAGATCATAGGCCGACATGTCCTGGCCGAAGCGGTCGGACAGAATCGCAAGGGCGTTGCTCTCGCTGATGAAGCCCTGCAGCGTATTGAGCTTTTCGAATGCCTCCTTGTCGGTGCGGCCGACGATCGGCATGACCCCCGGCAGCACGGTGACGTCCTCCGCCTTGCGCCCAAATGCCGGCAGCCGTTTCTTCAGCGAAGCGTAGCCCGCCTTGGCTTCCTCGATATCCTGAACGACGGAAAACACGACGTCCGCCGTGCGGGCTGCAAGCGCCTGGCCGGCGTTAGAGCCGCCGGCCTGCAGCACCACGGGATGGCCTTGCGGGCTGCGGCCGATATTAAGCGGCCCTCTCACCTTGAAGAAAGCGCCATCATGGTCGATCGCGCGCAGCTTGCTGGGATCGATATAGAGGCCATTTGCGCGGTCGGCGACGATGGCGTCATCGGCCCAGCCGTCCCACAAGCCCTTGACGACGTCGAGAAATTCGCCGGCCATCTCGTAACGGCGCGCATGGTCGGGATGGACGGTGCCGAAATTGGCCGCGGTCGCGGGATTGGCTGTTGTTACGGCGTTCCATGCCGCGCGACCATTGCTGATGTGGTCGAGCGAGGCAAACACGCGCGCGACCGAGAAGGGATCGCTGTAGGTGGTCGATACGGTCGCACCCAGACCGATATGGCTGGTGGAGGTCGCGAGCGCGGCGAGCATGGTCATCGGCTCCAGCCGCAGCGTGTAGGAGGGATGGGCCGCAGGATCGGCATAGAGATTGTCGCCCATGAAGATGAGGTCGAACCTGCCGCGCTCGGCGGTGCGACCGATCTCCCGGATCGCGGCAAAATCCTGGAAGCTGTCCACCGCGCCGGGATAGCGCCAGCCGGCGACATGGCTGCCGGTCCCCAGAATGAACAGGCCGAGATGCATCTGTCGTTTCATGGCTTAGGTCCAAAACAGGATTTTGCGTTCGAGGAAACCGACCACGCCGAAGAAGGCGAGGCTTATCGCCGAGGCGACGAAGATCGCCGACCAGACCTGCACGAAGTCGATCTTCAGCACGGCCTGGTAGATCACCCAGCCGAGCCCGCCATAGGCGCCCAGCATCTCCGTGACGATGGCAACGATCACGCTGCGCACTGTGGAGACGCGCATGCCGGCCAGTAGCAGCGGCAAGGCGGTCGGCAGCCGCAGCCGCCAAAGAATGGCAAGCCGGCTGGCGCCAAAGCTGCGCAGGAGATCGACGGCGCGGCGATCGACTCGGTCGAGGCCGGCAAGCATCGAGAGGAAGACGGTGAAGCTGACGGCGATCGCCACCATCACCATCTTCGATGCGACGCCGATGCCGAACCAGAGCAGGATCAGCGGTGAATAGCCGACCACCGGGACGGAGTTGATCGCGGTTGCGGCCGGCAGGATGGCGCCGCGCAGCACCGGCAGGATCGTGATCGCAACGGCCAGGACGATCCCGATGACGCAGCCGAGCGCATAACCCGAGAGCGCCTCAAGTAGCGTGTAGGCGGCTGCGCTGCCAAGAGCCGCGCGCTGGGTCCAGATGCCGGAAAGGATTTCGCTGACCGCGGGCAGCACATAGGACGGCAGGTGCAGCCCGCGCGCAAGCGCTTCCCAGCAAGCGACAAGCAGCACCGCGCCGAGAATCCCGCGCTGCACGGCAAGCGTCGGCGATGGAAGCGCGGCGCTCATTGCTCTGCGCTCCAGAATATCAGCCGTCGCTCGGCCGCCGCGACCACCGCATAGAAGGACGTACCGAGCAGCGCGGCTGCGAGCAGCGCGGCCCAGATCGCAACCATGTTCTCGGTGAACATCGCCTGGAGCAGCAGTACGCCAATCCCGGTGGTGTCGCCGAACCATTCGCCGACGATCGCGCCGACCAGGCTCAGGGAGGAGGCGAGCCGTAGCGCGACAAAAATCTGTGGCAGGGCGGTTGGAAGCTGCAAACGCAACAGCAGTTGACGGTTCGATGCGCCAAAACTCCGCATCAGCGCGACTTGCCTGGGATCAACCATTTCGAGGCCGAGCAGCGTGTTGACCGTCACCGGGAAGAACGTGAGGTAAAACGCGATCACCGCCTTGGCGAGCAGCGTGTTACCGAACCACAGGACCACCAGCGCGCCAAACGCGATCACGGGAATGGTCTGCGACACCACGAAGATCGGAAAGACCATGTCTTTGAGCGCACGGAAGCGGAAGAAGGCGATGCCGGTGAGGATGCCGAACGCGCCGCCCGCGACGAATCCGAGGAGCGTTTCCGCAAGTGTCCGCAAAAATCCGTTGATATAGGCCTGCGGCGTGGCCGCAACCGACATCAGGATCGTGCTCAGACGCGGCAGATAGACAGGCCTGATCCCGAACAGCTGTACCGCGCCTTCCCAGACGACGGCGATCACCGCGAGCCCAAGCAGGAGCCGCGCCGCTTTCCGCACGGGATCAGGCAGCCGCGCAGCGGCTGTTCGCCCGCCACCGAGCGAGGCCGCAGCCCCGGAGGTCATGGCAGCCGGTCCGCGAGCGGAATGCTTTCGAGGAAGCTCGAATCATAGGCGGCAGCGATATCCACGGGCTTGGAGATCACGCCGTATTTCAGGAAGAAGTCGTGCGCGGCCTTGATCGAGGCGGGATCGATCCAGTACATGCCGTTCTTCGCCGCGTTGCCGGCGAGCATCAGCCGCTTGATTTCCGCGAGCATGAACTCCTGTTGCGCGCGGTCGAGCGTCGGTGCCGCCGCCATGACCGTATCGACGGCCCCCTTCGGATCGGCGAAAGCGTCCTTCCAGCCCTTGAGCGTCGCGCGCAGGAATTTCCTGATGAGCTCCGGGTTCTCCTTGATCGTCTTCTCCGCGACGATCAGCGTATCGCGCGGAAAGGTGATGCCGTAGTCCTCCGAGACGAAGGTCTTCAGATTGTCCTTCGGCATGCGCGACTGGATCGTGTAGAACTCGTTGTAATAGGTCGCGGTGATGACATCGACATTGCCGTCGACGAACGGCGTCACCGAGACCTGCTGGGGCTGGATATTCACCTCGTCGGGTTTGACGCCTTCCTTGGTCAGCATGCCCGTCAGCACGTGGTTGGCACCGGTGAACCAGGTCGTGACGGTCTTGCCCTTGAAATCCTGGATCGTCTTCACCGGCCCGTCCTTGCGGGCGACGAAGATGAACGGCGTGATCTGATGCGCGACCCCGATGCTGACGATCGGCAGGCCCTTGTCACGTGCCGCGAACACGCTGTCGGTACCGCCCGATTGCGCAAAGGTGTCGGCGCCGGTCGCGACCAGATTTTCGCCTAGGATGTTGGGGCCGCCGGGATTGATGGTGAGGTCGATGCCTTCGGCCTTGTAGTAGCCCTTTGCGACGCCGACGTAGAAGCCGGCGAACTGCGCCTGCGGCAGCCATTTCAGGCGAACGCTCGCCTTGACGAGGTCTTCTGCGGCGCTCGGTGTGGCCGTTGCGAACGAGCCCATCGCCAGCGCTGCGGCGGACAAGGCGGCGAGGGTGTGGCGGCGGCTCAAGCTCGGCATCATCGGTCTCCCAATATTTGGATATGCATTAACTGCGGTAAGAAGGATCGGCGCGATCGAGCTGGCGCATCAGCGCCGGCCATTCGCGCTCGCCGGGAACGAGGATATCGCCCTGCAATTCCCAGAATTGCCGCGCGGCTTTCTCGCAGACCTCGTGCGGCGGCATCACGAGCTTCGTGCCGGCTGCCGCGGCGGCCTGCATCTGCAGCTGGATGCGCGCCGCGCGCTCGAAATAATACAGCAGCATGAAGGCTTCGCCCGGTGTGCGGCCGACGGTCAGAATGCCGTGGTTGCGCATCAGCATGACCTTGTGCGGGCCGAGGTCGCGCACCAGGCGCGCCTGCTCGTCGAGGTCGATGGCGACGCCCTCATAGTCGTGGAAGGCCTGGCGCTGGTAGAAGCGCATGGCGAATTGGCTCAGCGGCAGAAGGCCCTGTTCCTGCCCGGAGACGGCGACGCTGGCGTCGGAATGAGTGTGCAGGACGCAGGCCGCGTCATGACTTGATTTGTGAATCGCGGCATGAATGACGAAGGCGGCGACGTTGACGCTGTGTGCCGTGTCGTCGAGCTTGTCGCCGCTGGTGTTGATCTTCACCAGGCTCGACGCGGTGACCTCGTCGAACAAGAGGCCGTAGGGGTTGATCAGAAATTGGTCCTGATGTCCGGGGATACGCAGCGAAATATGATTGTAGATCAGATCATCCATGCCGAGCTTCGCCACCATGCGGTAGCAGGCGGCGAGCTTGACCCGCGCGTCCCATTCGGCCGGATCGACCCGGCGCGCTGCGGGCGAGATCGGCTGGGCCTTGGCGTTCACTGGTCCTGCTCCCGGGTGACGGCGTATTGGAACGACTTCATGCTCTCCTCCTCAATGGCATCGAGCAGCGTGCGCTTGAGACGGATGAATTCCGGAGCGGTGACGATCTCGGGTCGGCGCGGACGCGGCAGGTCGACCACCTGCTCGAGCTTCACCGAGCCGGGGCGGGCGGTCATGACCAGCACGCGATCGCCGAGGAAGATCGCTTCATCGACGTCATGGGTGATGAAGAGGATCGTGCGCCGGTATTTCTGCCAGACGTCGAGCAGCCAACGCTGCATCATCGCGCGGGTCAGCGCATCGAGCGCACCGAACGGCTCGTCGAGCAGCATCAGATCGCGTTCGAACAGGAAACTGCGCATCAGGGCGACGCGCTGGCGCATGCCGCCGGACAATTGATGCGGATATTGCTGCTCGAAGCCGGCCAGACCGAACTCGGGCAGCATTTTGAGCGCCTTGGCGCGCGCCTGCGCCCGCGGTACGCCTTCGACATCGAGAGCAAGGATGGCGTTGTCGACGACGTTGCGCCACGGCAGCAAGAGATCCCGTTGCGGCATGAAGGAGACGCGGCCGAGCAGGTCGGCGGCGTGGCAGCTATTGCCTTCAAAGCGCAGGATGCCGCCGGCGTCTGGCTCCTCCAGACCCGCGACGATATTAAAGAGTGTGCTCTTGCCGCAGCCGCTGGGGCCGACCACAGTCACGAACTCGCCCTTGGCGACACTGGCCTCGAGCCCCGCGAGTGCCGTCACCTGGCCGAAGCTCTTGGTCACCGCGCGCAGTTCGAGAATCGGTGCAGGCTTTGCCGCTGGGGCCGGCGAGGCGGGGGAAGGCGTGACGGTGGTCTTGAACGCGGCCTGCACGGAGGGAGATCCCTTTGTATAATGATGGCCATTTCCCGCATACGAAGGCCGGCCGCCCCCAAATCTCTAGCAACTCATGTGCCAGCGCTGTTTTCGGGGCAGTCGGCATGATATTTGCCGGACTTGGCAGGGTAAGGGAGCGAGTCGGAGCGGATTTCGAAGGCTTCTGTGGTAATCTACTCTCGAATTTGTATACTTGACGGGATCGATGAGGAACATATGGCGGATATAGGTGCACATAATGGAGGCGTCCGTGCCAAAAATGGCATCAAATCGGGCGCCACCAGCGCAAACGTGACCCTCGCCGAGAGCTTGCGTGAAAAGCTCGAGGGCGCAATTGCCGCCGGTCACCTCGAGCCCGGCAGCCGGCTCGACGAGCAGGAGATCGCGCAGCGCTTTGGCGTCTCGCGCACGCCGGTGCGAGAGGCATTCCGGCTGATGGCCGCCAACAATCTGGTCGAGCTGCGCGGACGCCAGGGGGCAACGGTGCGCTCGATCAAGGCGCAGGACCTGATCGAGATGTTCCAGGTCATGGCCGAGCTCGAAGGGCTGTGCGCGCGCCTTGCCGCGCGGCGCGTCTCGCGGTCCTGGGGCGAAGAAATTTCAGAGATTCATCAGCGCCTTGTGGCGGCAGGCAAGACCGGTGACATCGACGAATTCTACAACATCAATCAAGAATTCCATGAGGCAATCTACGAGGCCTCCCGCAATGCCTATCTGGCCGAGCGGACGCGCAAGCTGCGCAACCAGGTCGCCGCCTATCGGCGCCGGGTGACCCATATGCCGAACCGGATCGCCGATACCATTCGTGAGCATGAGGCCATCATGCAGGCGATCCTGGCCCATGATCCCGAGCGCGCGCACAGCACCATGCGCGATCACGTCAACCTGCTCGGCGACAACCTCCTGGACTTTCTAGCCGCCTTCGAATGATCCGCCTGCCTCTTGGTATGCAAATTGCTAGAGATTGTATATCTCGTTTGCATGCTGGAGCTGTTGCGTGGAACTTAAGCTGAGGAACAAGGTCGTCCTGATCACCGGCGCCTCGAAGGGAATTGGACTTGCGGTCGCCGAGGTCTTCGCCGCGGAGGGCTGCCACCTGCATCTGGCGGCGCGCAACGGCGAGGCCATGCAGCAGGCCAAGGCGACGCTCGAGGCCCGTCATGGCGTGAAAATCGTCGTCCACGCGCTCGACCTTTCGAGCACGGCGGCGATGGAGACACTCGCGGCCGATGTCGGTGACGTCGACATTCTCGTCAACAATGCCGGCGACATCCCGGCCGGCTCGCTGGAAGTCCTCGACGACGCAGCGTGGCGGCGCGGCTTCGATCTCAAGGTGTTCGGCTACATCACCCTGTCGCGCCTTTATTATCCGCGGATGAAGGGCAAGGACGGCGTGATCCTCAACATCATCGGCAATTCCGGTGAGAATTGGGATGCGAGCTATATCGCAGGCTCGACCGGCAATGCTGCGCTGATGTCCTTCACCAAGGCGCTCGGCGGGAGAAGCCTCGACCATGACGTCCGCGTGGTCGCGGTCAATCCGGGACCGGTCGCGACCGACCGCATGCTCAAGATCATGAAGCGCAAGTCGATCGACATGCTCGGCGACGAGAGCCGCTGGCAGGAGCTGTTCGACAAATATCCGGGCAAGCGCCCGGCGACCTCGGAGGAAGTCGCCGATCTCGTCGCCTTTCTGTCCTCACCAAAGGCCGGCTACATCACCGGCACGGTGGTGACGATCGACGGCGGGATTGCGGCCCGCGGCTCCGTGATCTGAGGCAGGATGCCGATGACTCCCTCCGTCGCGCTGGTGCGCAATCGCTATTTCGACGAGCTTTCGGCGACGCCGGGACTTTATTGGCTCGGCCAGAACACCAACCACATCGAAAGCCACCCGAGCGTGCGCGAGGCGATGATGCGCTCGATCGAGGCGGGCGAGTTCAACGCCTATGCGCCACCGCTGGGCTTCGAGGCGCTGCGTAGCGCGATCACCGCCGATCTCGGCACGCCCGATGCCGAGGCGCTGGTGACCGAAGGCGGCGTCAACGCGCTCGCCATGATCTGTCGCGCCCGCTGCAAGCCGGGCACGACCCTCGTCACGACAGATCCGACCTGGAAATGGCCCTGCCTGTTTGCGCGCCAACAGGGCGCCGAAGTGATCGAGATTCCGATCTACGATGCCGCGTGCGGCTACCGGCTGACGGCGGAAGCGCTCAAGGCTCACGTCGACGAGCGTACGGCCATCATTTATCTCGTCGATCCCAACAATCCCCTTGGCATCCGCTATACGCGTGCCGAAATCGAGGCTTTTGCCGCGATCGCGCGCGATTGCGGCGCGCTCCTGGTGCACGACTGCACCTATCGCGATTTCGCCGATGGTCATACGCCTGTGCTGCATGTGGCGCCGGAGGGGGCCGTCGTCTCCATGAGCTTCTCGAAATGGCTCGGACTTGCCGGCTTGCGCATCGGGGCGCTGGTAGCCGCGCCCGCGCTTTTCGAGGAATTGGCGCAGACCTCGACCAGCGTGCTGGGCGCGAGCGTCGTCGCCCAGCGCGCCGCGCAGGCTGGGCTCGGCGTGAAGGGCGAATGGATGAAACAGGTACGAAGCATCGATCTCGCCAACAAGGCGATGATCGGCGAAGCGGCTTCCGCGATCGAGGGGTTGGCACTACCAATCCTGCCGTCGCACGGCAACTTCCTGGTGCTGGAAACCGTGGCAGCGGGCATCCGCCCGGAAGCGCTGGTCGAATGCTATCGCCGGCAGGGCATCATGATCCGCCAAGGCACCTACCACACCCAGCGCTTCGGCGATCGCTTTGTGAAGGTCTCGACCTCGGTGCCTTCGGCATGGGTGGAGAAATTCTGCACCCTGCTGCCGGAGATGGTGGCGCAGGCGCGCACGCTCAACGAACTGCCGCCGCAATTCTGAAGGGGCGCTCCGATGACCATGATCACCACCAAGGACGGCGTGAAGCTCCATGTGGAAGAGGCGGGCGAGGGCACGCCGATCCTCTTCATCCATGAATTCGGCGGCAATCACGCAAGCTGGGAGCCGCAGTTGCGCTTCTTCAGCCGCCGTCATCGCTGCATCACCTATGCCGCGCGCGGCTATCCGCCGTCCGAGGTGCCCGAGCGCGTGGAAGCGTATTCGCAGGCCATCGCGGCCGACGATGCGGTTGCGGTGCTTGACGGCTTGAAGATCGACAAGGCCCATATCGTCGGCCTTTCCATGGGGGGCTTCTGCACGGTGCATTTCGGCTTGCGGACGCCGGAACGCGCGCTGTCGCTCACGGTCGCCGGCGCCGGCTACGGCTGCGAAAAGGAATACGAAGACTATTTTCGCGGCGTCTCACTGGAGGTCGCCGACAATTTCGAGAAGCAGGGCGCGAAGGAGTTCTCGAAGATCTATGCGCTCGGAGCGAGCCGGGTGCAGTTCCAGAACAAGGATCTCCGCGGCTGGCAGGAATTCGCTGATCGCCTCGCGACCCATTCGGATCGTGGTGCGGCCAACACCATGCGCGGCGTGCAGGCGCGACGTCCATCCTTCTACGATCTCGAAGAGGAACTGCGCAAGATGATGGTGCCGACCCTGGTCATGGTCGGTGATGAGGACGATCATTGCCTGCAGCCTGGCATCTTCCTGAAGAAAACCATTCCGGCCTGCGGCCTTTCGGTCTTTCCCAAGACCGGTCATACGCTCAATCTCGAGGAGCCGGCGGCGTTCAACGCGCTGCTCGCCGAGTTCATCGCCCAGGTCGAGGCCGGGCACTGGCTGCCGCGCGATCCGCGCGCGCTGCCTGGCCAAATCATGCGTACCAAATAGGGGGCAGGATGTCCCTGATCGATGCCGATCGCCTGTGGACGCGGTTGATGCGACTTGCCGAGATTGGTGCCACGCCTGCAGGCGGCGTCAACCGCCAGGCCCTGAGCGAAGATGAGATCGCGGCATGGCGGCGCGTGATTGGCTGGGCAGGGGAGGCAGGTCTGACGCCCGCAACCGATGCGGCGGGCAATCTGTTCCTCACCTTGGCCGGGCGCGATCGCGCGCTATCACCGCTTTTGATCGGCAGTCATCTCGACAGTCAGCCGACCGGCGGAAAGTTCGACGGCGCAGCTGGCGTGATGGCCGCACTCGAGACCGCAGTTTCACTTGCAGGGTGCGGTGAGGTGCCGGCGCGCGATGTGATTGTCGTAGCTTGGATGAACGAGGAGGGGAGCCGCTTTGCGCCGGGCATGATGGGTTCGGAAGCCTTTGCCGGCGTGCGCAGCGTTGAGGCGATCCGCAGCGCGCGCGATGCCGATGACGTCAGTGTCGGCGAAGCGCTCGACCGGCTGCATGCGGCGTTCCCGGGTTTGCCGCGCAAGGCGCTTGGCTTTGCCGCTCATGCCTATCTAGAACTGCATATCGAGCAGGGGTCGCTGCTCGAAGCCGCCAAGGGCATCATCGGCGTGGTCACCGGTATCCAGGGCAAGAAAACGTTTCAGGTCGTGGTCGAGGGCGCCGAAGGTCATGCCGGCACGCTGGCGCAGAGCGAGCGGCGCGATGCGATCGCGAGTTTTGCGCGCATCGCATCCGCCCTGCATGCCGAGATCGGTGCCATCGATGCGGAGATCAAGTTCACGATCGGTCTAGCGGTCGTCGAGCCGAACGCTCCGTCTGTGGTCCCGTCAAGGGTCACCTTCAGCATCGACCTGCGTCATCCGGACAATGCCGTGCTCGACGCGGCCGGAGCGCGCGTGGCGGCGCTCTGCGAGGGTCAGGCGCCACCTTGTGCGGTCACCGTGACGCCGCTGGTCGACGCAGCGTCAAATGAGTTCGATTCGCATTTGCGCGAGCGGATCGCTCGCGCGGCGCGCGATCAGAACCTGCCCGCCATGCCTATTCTATCGGCCGCCGGCCATGACGCGCGCCATCTCGCCAGGATCTGCCCCGCCGCGATGATCTTTATCCCGTGCCGGGAGGGCGCGAGCCACGTCGAGCACGAATGGGCCGAGTCCGCCCATGTTGCCGCAGGCGCGTCGGTTCTGGCTCAGGTGCTGCGCGAGTTGGCGTTCGGCGACCCGCCCGTCGCCTCGGAGGCGTGAGGTGGCACGATGGAAAATATCGGGCGCAAGGACTACCGCGATGCGATGGCGTGTCTCGGCGCTGCGGTCAGTATCGTCACGACCGACGGTCCGGGAGGCCGTGCCGGATTCACCGCATCCGCCGTGTGCAGTGTCACCGATGAGCCACCGACATTGCTCGTGTGCCTGAATCGCGCATCCTCGGCTTACGCGAGCGTGACGAGCAACGGCGTGCTCTGCGTGAACGTCTTGTCGGCCCGGCACGAGCCGTTGTCGCGTCTCTTCGGTGGCAGCATTCCGGCCGAGGAGCGATTTGCAGCGGGTGTGTGGTCCAGGCTTGAAACCGGCGCGCCCGTTCTCGCTGATGGGGCCGCCGCCTTCGACTGCCGTATCGCCGATATCGCCAATGTGGGAACGCACGACGTTCTGTTTTGCCACGTCTTGGCGCTGAAGAGATCGAGCTGTGCCGACAGCCTGATCTATTTTGGCCGGGAGTACCATGTCGTGCGCGCAAATTGATGGGCTTCAACCCGTGTGTCCTTTGATGGAGAGGCGAAGATGACGATTGCTCGACGCGCTGTGATTGCTTCCTCCGCATGTGCGGCAGTGTCCTGGCTGTTTGCACCCGCGATTGTTCGCGCGGCCGCGAAGGCCACCATTCGCATGAAGTGGCTGCCTCAGGGCTCCTTCGCCGGCTACTACGTCGCGCTGGAGAAGGGCTTCTATCGGGATGAGGGAATCGATCTGGACATCGTGCCGGGCGGGCCGAATCTTCTGACGGAAAATCTGGTAGCTACGGAAGCCGATACTTTTGGTTTGTCGGGCGGCACCGACAGCGTCTTCGTCGCGCGCGACAAGGGAATGCCGGTGGTGTGCTTTGGTCTCGCGCACCAGATCACACCATTTCTGTTCGTCGCCCGCAAGGATGGGCCTGTGACGACCCTGCGCGACATGAAGGGCAAGCGCGTCGTAGCCTGGTTCACCGGAGCGAACTACGTGCTTGCCGGCATGCTCGCCAAGGCCGGACTTGCTGCGGACGATGTGAACATACAGCCGCAGCAAGTGAGCGTGACGCCATTCACCAACGGTGACGTCGATGTCTGCGCTGCAACCGTTTACAACGAGCTTTACACGATCGAGCAGCGGCTCGGCCGCGAGAACCTTCGAACATTCGTCGCGGAGGATCAGGGCATAACGGTTCCGCGCGATACCTTGATCACGTCGGAGAAGATCATGCGGGACAATCCGACCATGGCTGCCGGCATTATAAGGGCGTCCATCAAGGGCTGGAAGCAAGTGTTCGCAAATCCGGCCGGCGCGGTCGACACCCTCCTGAAAATAGCTCCAACGCTGGATCGCGCGCACCAGGAGTTCTCGCTTCGGGAGAACCAGCGCCTGCTTACGGCCGGATCAGCCTCCGAACAGGGATTGCTATGGCTCGATATGACGTCGATTCGATCGGCTCACGACTTCTTCCTCGGCAGTAAGGTCATCAGCAAGCCGGTAGACCTCGACAAGGCGTTCAATCTGGGGCCGCTCCAGGCGATTCCCTTATCCGAGCGGCGGGCCTGAAATGGCTTTCAGCGTCTGCACTCATGAGGATCGAACTCGACCGAACCGATATCGATCATCAAGCCGCGGCGTCTGGCTACGCGTGCGGTCCGACAACAGCCACGATGGAGAATGTCCGTGTCTCAACAAAGCGAGTTGACTGAAGTTCCGGCGATTGATCTTGGGCCGTCATTTGAAGCGGAGGAAGCGGGGCGCGACCGGGTCGCCGAAGAGATCCGGCGCGCGTGCGAGGAGATCGGGTTCTTCTCGGTGATTGGTCATCGCGTTCCCGTCGTCGTCGTCGAAGCGCTTCAGCGTGAAGCACGGGCCTATTTTGCTTTACCTTCGGATGAAAAGCTGAAGACGCCGCAGCCCCCCGAAAAGATCAGCCGCGGCTATAGTTACGTCGGCAGTCGAGGTCTTGCTTTCTCGCTAGGCAAGGAGACGCCTCCGGATTTGCAGGAGAGCTTCGCCATGGGTCCGATCAAGGCCGCTCCGCCGGCTGTCGTGGGAACGCCGCAGGAAAAGCTCTTCTTCTTTCCCAATTCCTGGCCGGCCGATCGTCCGCAGTTCCGGGCGGCGTTCGAAGCGTATTACGGTCAGATGGACAGACTCGCCGTACATCTCCTGCGTCTGTTCGCACGCGCGCTCAAACTCGACGATGGTTTCTTCGACAGGAAGGTCGATGACGCGACGAGTACCATGCGCGCGATATATTATCCGCCGCAAGACCAAGCTCCGGTACCGGGACAGCTTCGTGCGGGCGAGCATACGGATTACGACACGCTGACCATTCTCAAGGGCGACGACGTGCCGGGCGGCTTACAAGTCAAGCTGCGTCATGGAGGATGGGTCGACGTGCATCCCCGCAGTGATGCGTTCGTGTGCAACATCGGTGATCTGATGATGCGGTGGACCAACGACGAATGGGTCTCAAACCTCCACCGTGTTGCGAACCCCCCGCGGGAAGCCATGAAGCTGGGGCGCCTCAGCATCCCGTTCTTTCACAATCCCAATGTTGACGCGGAAATTCAATGCATCACATCTTTCTACGGGAAGGGAGAGAAATATCCACCAGTCAGGTTCGGCGACTTCTATTTGTCAAAGCATATGAAGGCGCAGAACATGGGCAAGATGGCAAGCGGTCCAATGTAAAAACGTCGGTTTCCTTGTCGGGGGCGCGGGCGAGCGCAAGCTCGCCTGCGACGCGCGATACCGCTGTTCGATAACTATGTCGGGCGGAAGCCGGCGGCTCTTGTCATTAAGCGAAACGGGCTGGCACAAATCTGACACGGCTCGAAAACAACGACTGATTTGCCCGACGGGCTGATTTTCCGAATTCCTGCCAAGCCCCGTTATTAAAAATATTTCGCTTTATCCGAATCGCAAATCGGATGTATGGTCCGCCCCGTCCCGCACCCGTCAGAGCAACTGTGTTGTGAGGTAGACCGGTGATCGGCCGGCCTCAAGGCTGGCACTTGCGCGCCCCCGCCTTCGGCGGCTGACGGCCTTGACCCCGTCCGCTCACCGGTCTGTGGCTTTGCAAGCGCTCGGTCGGGGACCGAGCGCGATCTGGAGGCGCTCGTTAGGTCAAGACGTGACGGCCGGGATCCCATTTCTGCCGTCTTGCGATCAGGGTGTTGAGGATGATGATCAGCTTGCGCATGCAGGCAACGAGTGCGACCTTCGGCGCCTTTCCCTTGGCAATCAGCCGGTCATAGAAGGCCTTGATGACGGGATTGTTCTGCGTGGCGGCGCCGAGGCAAGGCATGTAGATGGCGTTGCGAATCCAGCGGCGACCACCCTTGATGTGGCGCTCGCCACGTCGCCGGCCGCTATCGTCGTCATACGGAGCAAGGCCGATTAAGGCGGCGGCGATGCGATCGCTTACATGGCCAAGCTCTGGCATCGCAGCGACGAGGTTGGCGGAGGTTGTTTCAGCGAAGCCTGGTACGCTCTCGATGATCTCGGCGCGTTCGGCAAAATCTGCTGTGGCCTTGATCCTGGCTGCGATTGCAGCCTCGAGCTTTTCGATTTCGGCAGCCAGGCTCTTCAAGATGCGTGCATGCGCTTTTCGAACCTGTCCTGGCGCAGCATGTGCGTCCTGGCTTTGCAGTCGGGTCTTGAGCTCGACCAGACCTATGCGTGCTTTCACCAGCGCCACTAGTTCCTCGTGTGCGGCATCGTGCGTCTGGCTCGGTGCCTCGTTAAATGTCTCTGCAAACCAAGCAATCATCTCCGCGTCGATCGCATCGTTCTTGGCCAGCTGCCCAGCCGACAGCGCGAAGTTGCGGACCCGCTTGGGGTCGACAATCCGTGCCTCGATGCCGGCCTTGTGCAGCACTTTGCGCCATTCACGCTCGTAACCGCCGCTTGCCTCCATCACCGCCAGGCTCACTTTGTGCTTGCGAAGCCAGGCAACCAGCTTGCGGTGCCCTTGTGCAGTGGCCGGGCAGGTCTGCCGCAATGCCAACACGCGAATGCACGCGTCCACCTTGTCCTTGGCGACATCGATGCCCACGACAACGGGATCGTTTTCTGCCATCATCCACTCCCTTCCTTGCTCGGTACGGGCTCGAAGCCCTTGCAACTGTTCGGGTTGAGGAAGACACCGGAGCTGTCCCTCGCTCTGATACAGGCTTATCGCTTTTGGGGCGTAACGGGCTCAGTTCCAGCAACGGGCGGTTTTGCGAGAACCGCCCGTTCGCACATCCTGCCAGATTTCCTGGACACAAGGGGCGTATCGCGATCGTCACGGACGTTAGGTAGCGGGATGCGATGGACGTGCAGGCCGTGCCGGACGAGCGCGGTCGGTGCGGACGGCGAAGTCGTGTGGTCCTGATCCCCCGACGCTGGGATCAAGCCTTGCGAGACGTTGCGCAGGGTGACGGTGGCTATCAAGCCCGGCACACCGAGGAGAGCACGAAGCAGCTGTTAAAACCAATCGCGCAGGGAATGCCGGACTGTTTCGGCGAACCTGTAGTGACTAACGCGTGTGCTTTCTACCAATGCACGCGCGGCTGCGGGTGCGCCAAGCATCCGGCATTCCCTGCGCCCTCTGAATTTGGGCGACACGAACGATGCAGAACTCGGGCAACTCATGCCGCGGGAATATTTTTGCTCGTCATTGCTTCATGGAGCCTGTCATCGGCCGCGCTTTGCGCGGACCCGTTGGCTCGCAATGACGGCGGAGCTGTAGGGTGGGCAGAGCGACCCACACATGCGGTCGTTCAACAAGCGACGGCGGACGCGTGCCCACCATGGGTGTCGCGCTGATGGACGGTGGGCACGTCGCAAGCGCGGCTTTGCCCACTCTACGGAGCGTTACTCGATCACGCCGCCGGCGCGGTCGGCGGCGAGGCGGTCTGCTGCATGCGGTGGAAGCGGAGCACCTGTTGCGCGGTGGAGGGCCGCAGGCGCTCATAGGTTTCCCGGCAGGCGTTGAGGTCGGTCGGCTCGCCGCCGGAGAGCTCGTCGCGCAGATTGATGATCGCCTTCACCGTCGACCACGACATGCTGGAGACCTTGCACAGGATCATCACGCCCTCGGCGCGGGATTCCACCATCATGTTCTCGGCGATCGTCACCGGCACGCTGGCAAGTGCGGCGATCGCCGCGTTCACCTCGTCGAACTTGCCGCCCTCCGCGAACTGCATGATCTGGTGCTCGTCGAGCCGTCCGTCCTCGAACAGCGATTTGACCAGCGCATGCGCAATCGCGGTCTGCTGCGTCATGGCAGATTTCGACGAGCGCGCCCGCCGCGTCGCCTCGCGCACCGCGGTCGGCACCTCGGCGGCCTGCTTCGGATTGGCGGCTTCGAGCCGCTGGCGCACGGTGTCGGACGCCTTTGCGAGCAGCTTGAGATAGAGATGCCGCGGTATGGCGGGGCGCAGGCCGAGGCAGGTGGCGAGCTCGTCGTCGCCCTCGGCGCGATTGACCAGGCGCGTGAAGCAACGCTCGGAAAATTCCGCGCCGGGATTGTTGACGGTGGAGTGGACGACCTCGTCATTGCCGCGCAGCACCAGCACGTCGGTGACGGCATCGGAGAGCACCTTGCGCTTGGAGATCGCCATCAGATGCGCCTGGCTCTTGTTGCGTGCGGTCTCGATCAATGTCGCGTCGTCGAGCCGCAGCGATTGCGTCAGCACGGGGCCCGCGACCTCGATGACATCGTCGAAGGCGAGCGTGCGCACGGTCTGCGGCGGCGCGGTGTCGATCGGCGCCAGGCGTTTGGAGAGCAGCTCCTTGGCGGACACCTCGATGTGGCGGATCAGGCACTGGAACACGTCGTCGAACAGCTCGACCTGTTCATCGGAATAATCCACTGCGCCGTTGACGAAGAGGTCGGTGACACGGCGCAGCGTCTCGACGCGGCGCGCGACGGTGCCATGTGCGAGCGTGGATTGCAGCTCGTCGAGCAGGTTTTCGGGGGCAAGTGCAGTTTTCGAACTCATTGTCTCTATCCTGGAGCGTTGCGCCGTCGGCATTTTCTTTGCCTTCGGAAACATAAATGGATTTTGGGTTTAGGCACTGGTGATACGGTTGCGTCCTCTCGCCTTGGAGGCGTAAAGCGCGCTGTCGGCGCGGGCGAGAAAATTGTCGGAAGTCTCGTTCTGGCGCAGTGTTGCGACGCCGGCGGAAATGGTCACCTGCAGGCCCGGCGAGAAGGCGCTCCAATCGAGCTCGGCGATGATGGCGCGCAGCCGGTCGAGCATGCGGAACGCCGCGTCCTCGGTCGTGTCGGGCAGCACCAGGAGAAACTCCTCGCCGCCATAGCGGCCGAAGCGGTCGATGGCGCGAATATTCGCGAAGCTGGTGATGGCGAAGGTGCGCAGCACCTCGTCGCCGGTCGGATGGCCATAGGCGTCGTTGATGCGCTTGAACCAGTCGAGGTCGATCAGCGCAATCGAGCAGGGCGTGCCGCCGCGCTGGCTGCGGGTGATTTCCTCTTCCAGCATGCGCATGATGCAGCGGCGGTTGAACGAGCCGGTCAGTTCGTCGAGCTCGGCGAGCTCCTCGATGCGGCGATAGGCTTCCTTCAGCTTCTGGCCGCTCTGGTACAGCGATTGCCGCATCGAGCTCTGGAAGATTCCCAGAAACATGCAGCGGCCGATGGTGAGCGCGAATACCAGCATGGTCGCGAGCCGCTCGGTCGGACTGCCATGCGGCATCCCGATCGGCTTGTCGGTGAGCAGGAACAAAGCGGCGAGGCCTGCGGCCATCACCGTCCAGAGCGTGGCCGATTGCCAGGCCGTCGAGCGCAGCGCGCCGAAATTGAACACCAGAAACAGCGAGCAGAGAAACAGCACGCCGGCGTCGGGCGCGGCATAGGCGAACGCCAGCATGATCACCAGGCTCAGGAAGACCTGGGGCGCGACGAAGTAATGATCCCGGAAACGCTCGGTGAATCCGGTCTCCGACAGCACGAGGTAGAATGCAACCGAGAGCAGGCCGGTAATGAGGTACGCCGGCGCAATAGAGGAAGGGATGGTACCGGCGCGGGCGTAGAGCAAGAGGATCAGGGCATCGAGCATGTAGCTCGCCGCGATCATGGCCTGGATCTGGCGGCGTTGGCGCACGCGGCGCGACAGCACCTTGGCCGTCGGCTTGGGACCGACGCCTTCCAGCTCTGCCGCGATCGGATTGAGGAAAGGCGAAGCCGCGCTGCCCATTGTCTCGCCGATGGATGGAACCCTGCGGCAAGAATCTACGTGGTAAAGCCTTTAGGTTTGGTATCTTTTGGAACCCGAATCCGGCTTCTCGTCGGGGTGGCCGTAGTCCTTGATTGGCAAGGGGAATCGGCCGGAAATGGCAGCGTGCGGGCAGCTTGGGAGCGCTTCTTCCCGAAGTCCCGTACAACTACTGTATTGCAAAGCTTGCCTTGGATATGTTGCGGCCCGATCGGCGGCTAAGTGAAAGTTAGTGAGTAATATGATACCATTTTCGCCGTGTATTCCCTCACCCTGCTACCAAAAGCAGGTCAAATTCCCGTATATGTGCGGGAGATCACATATGCGCCCAGCGTGCAGGGATACCCTAAAGAATCTTGCCGCCGCAATCGAACCGCCTGCCCATCCCATCCGACCAAACCTGCGAGACGGCCATTGAGCGCGACATCCGTAACGGACGACGTCCTGATCGGCAGGATCGCGCAAGGCGACCGGCTCGCCATGCAGGTGCTGTACGGACGGCACCATGTCAGGGTGTTCCGTTTCGGGCTTCGGCTCGTCCGGGACGAGCAGATCGCGGAAGATCTCATCAGCGAGGTTTTTCTTGATGTGTGGCGGCAGGCCGGCAAGTTCGAGGGCCGCTCCGCCGTCTCCACCTGGCTCCTGGCGATTACGCGATTCAAGGCCCTCTCAGCGCTACGGCGCCGGAAGGACGGTGAACTGGACGACGAGGCCGCCAACGCGATCGAGGATACATCCGACGATCCGGAAGTGGCGGTGACGAAAAAAGATACCGGTGACGCGTTGCGTAGGTGCCTGACGGCATTGTCGGCGGAACACCGGGAGATCGTCGATCTGGTCTACTACCACGAGAAATCCGTGGAGGAGGTAGCCGAGATCGTGGGGATCCCGGAGAACACGGTGAAGACGCGCCTGTTTTATGCGCGCAAGAAATTGGCCGAGCTGCTGAAGTCAGCCGGCGTGGAACGAGGCTGGCCATGATGGCATTGAGCAAAAAGATGCTGGAACAAGAGCCCAGTGAAATGGAGATGCTGCTGCCGTGGCACGCCGCCGGCACGTTGAGCACGCGCGACGCACGCCGTGTCGAGGAGGCGCTCGCCCGCGATCCCGAGCTCGCCAAGCAGTACGCCGTCATCCGCGAGGAATATGCCGAGACCATCAGCCTCAACGAGACGCTGGGCGCGCCCTCGGCGCGTGCCATGCAGAAGCTGTTCGCCGCGATCGATGCGGAGCCGGCGCCCGAGACGTCGGCCTGGTCGCGCCTGTCGACGAGGGTTTCGGGTTTTTTCGCTAGCCTCTCGCCGCGCACGCTTGCGTGGTCGGCGAGCCTTGGCGCACTGGCACTGGTGCTGCAGGCCGCGGTGATCGGCGCGGTGCTGATCAAGAACCAGCAGGGCTCGACCTTCCAGACCGCTTCGCTCAGCATGAACGAGCCGATGACGCGGACGCTTTCCGGCAATGACTCAAGCCCGCCGCAGGCGCTGGTGCGCTTCGCGCCGGACACGAAGATTTCCGACATCATGGCACTGCTCAGCGATTATCAGGCCTCGATCATCGACGCGAGGGGCGGCCTGTTCCGCCTCCAGTTCGGCGACAGGGCGATGAGCAAGGAAGATTCGTCGGCCCTGATCCGGAAGCTGCAGGACGAGAAGATCGTCAATCTCGCGGTGGCGGCGCATTAAGGCTTTCCCGCCGGTTCCAGCGAAGTGCGAGGTGCCCCATGTCCCATGATGGTGCTGACTGGCGGATGATTTTACGCCGCGCGGCGTGGGCAATAGGGGGAATGGCGCTGGTCGCAGCTTCCGCGTCGAGTGCGCAGAGCATCATGCGCTCGCCCACCATCAACATGGGAGCCCGCATCAACCCGGTCACGGTCAATCCGGTCGTCACCCACGTGAACCCAAGCGTCAGCACCAGCATCGGTCGCGTGACGCCGACGCTGACGAGCAGGCTCGCCGTTCACCCGCAGTTTCCCTACATGCACACCTCGCCGAACCTGTATCCCGCCTGCGGCGGCGCCGCGCGCGACAGCGATGGCGAATGCGCCGACTTGTTCGCCGCGTCCAACGGCAACGGCAGCGGCCGTCAAGCCCACAAGGTCCTGAGCGGCCGCATCCGCGGCAATCAGGTCCAGACCGTGCTCGACGTGAACACCGTTCCCAATGAACTGGTCGCCGAGATCGACGGTGCGCTGTCGGAGGCGCAGGCCGACGAAATGGCGCGGCGCCATGGGCTGCGGCGCGTTCAATCGCAGAATTTTGCACTGATCGGTTCGACCATCGGGTTGTTCCGCGTCACCGACCGCCGCTCGGTGGACGTCGTGAGCCGCGAGTTTGCGACCGAAGCCAGCGTTCGCTCGGTGCAGCCGAACTTCCGCTATCTCCTGCAGGATCAGAAGCCGGCCGCGCTCGGCGAGGGCGACCCGCTGCAATATGCGCTGGCGAAAATGCGGCTGCCCGAAGCGCACAAGCTTGCGCATGGCAGCGGCGTCAAGGTCGCCGTGATCGACGCCGCGATCGACGTCAGGCATCCCGAGCTTGCGGGCTCGATCGTCGACAGCTTCGATGCGCTCGGCAGCACCGAGGGGCCGCATGTGCACGGCACCGGCATTGCGGGCGCGATCGTTGCCCATGCGCGGCTGATGGGCAGTGCTCCGGCCGCCGGCATCATGGCGATCCGCGCCTTCGGCACGGCGGCGAACGGCGCGCAGAGCAATTCCTACGTCATCCTGAAGGCGCTCGATTACGCCGCAGGCCATGGCGCGCAGGTCATCAATATGAGCTTTGCCGGTCCAAAGGACGCGCTGATCGAGCGCGGTGTCGATGCCGTGGCGAAGAAGGACATCGTGATGGTTGCGGCGGCCGGAAATGCCGGTGCGAAATCGCCGCCGCTTTATCCCGCCGCCAATGCCAATGTGATTGCGGTGAGTGCCACCGACGCGCAGGACCATCTGTTCACGGCATCCAATCGCGGCGGCTACGTCGCGATCGCTGCCCCGGGTGTCGACGTGTTCCTACCGGCGCCGGACGGCAAATACCAGATGACGTCGGGCACCTCGTTTTCCGCCGCCTATGTCAGTGGGCTTGCCGCCCTGATGCTTGAGCGCAATCCCGCGTTGAAAGCGGATGAATTGCGCGTATTGCTGATGAAGACAGCGCGCGATCTCGGTTCACCAGGACGTGATGATCTGTTCGGTGCGGGCGAAGCGGATGCGTATGCCGCTATCGAAGCCGTGATCGGCGCAGGCCCGGCGCCTGTTGCGAGCACGTCAGCGCCGGCACCGCAAAAGCCGGCCGAAAACGCGCCGGAACAGCGGGAAATCCCGCCTGTTCGCTCGCTCGAGCCGCAGATCTCCACGGTCGCAGCGGAAAAACCGGCTGCTTCGCACTAAATTTCGCGGGCCGAAATTGCTTGTCGGGAGGTTAAAAAAATCGTCCCGGCTTTGAACGCGCGGCATGCTTCTCGCGACCAATGCAGGTGGGAGCGGTTATTCCCTCCCCGCAGCTATATCAGGCGCGAGCGCCCATCCACCCCAAGCGCCCGTATGGCTTGACCCGTCCGGTTGTCCCCCCGGACGGGTCTTTTATTTTCGGCCTCATATCGCCTCTGAACGCGCGCTGCGCCCAAAGAGGAAGCTAAGTCCGTGCAACCACGGGGGTTCGCGCAAAAGTAGTGAAGCCGCTGGACAACAAAAAATCTTTTCCACAAAATAATCTCGTCACAAGTTTTTGATTCGTTGCGTCAGTCCTCGCGTCTTTTCTCCTCTTCCTTGCGGGCTGGTAAATGACACATCGCAACGACGTGGCGCGCACCGCCGACGTCCTCGGGCGCTGGCGGCAGCTGGCGGAGCAACGTCTCGAACATCTCACCGAACTGTTCGAAAGCGGGCGCTGGCGGCGCTATTACGGCGAGCTCGCTTTTCTGGAGAACATCCGCGAAGCCAAGGTCGCTGTCGAAACCTGGCGCGGGCTCTCGACCCCAAGAGTGATGGCCGAGCCCGTCATTCGGGTGACCTGGCCGTCTCCCGTCACGCCGCAGGGCTGGCGTCCGGCCGCACCGGCACCGGTGATCGCGCCCGAGCCGATCGAGCTACCCGTGGACGCGGAAGCATCGGCCGAGCCGGCGATCGATTTTCTCGCGCTGGAACGGGCGCTGGATGTGCCCGATGAAAAGGCGCTGGATCTGGCCTCCATCCAGCAGCGCTACCCGCTGCTGCGCAATACGCTGTGAGGCGTTAGCGCCTCACCGCATTGCTGCCGATCACGAGCTGGGCGTAGCGCTGCGCGCCCTCGACCGACAGGTCAGCCGTGACCGCTTTGCCGTGATCGTGGCCCACCACCGCGCCGCGCGGCGTCTCCGAAATCAGGTTGTTGTTGACGAGCGCGGTGCCGGCCCCCGCCGCGACCGACACGCCGATGCCGGCAAAGGTTTTTCGGATCACATTGCCGGTTATCGCGACATCGCGCAGATATTTGCCCCAGCCGGCCATAATGCCGAAGGAGGGCGCATTCTCGATCACATTGCCGGTCACGGAAGTATCGGCTTCGACATAGATGCCGATGCCGGCATCATCGTCCGGCGCGGTGCCGATCGGGCGTTTCGGAATGAGGTTGCGGATGATGTTGCCCTGGACCACGGCAATGCGTCCGCCCTCGTTGAAATTGCAGACCGACACGCCGAATGCCGCGCCGTCGATGGTGTTGTTGGCGATCACGGCGCCCTCGAAGGAGAATTCCGAATAGAGCGCGACCTCGCGGACATCAGTGACGCTGTTGCCGGTGATCTGGATGTTGGAGGCCGAGTTGCCGCGCACCGCCGAGTAGTCGCAATTCCTGATGCGGTTGTTGCGCACGATCACATTGCCGGCGCGAAACGCGTTGATGGCGTTGCCATATTGTCCGGAGCCGCCGGGGCCGGCCTTGATGTCCTCGATGCGGTTGTCGGCGACCAGCGTACCGTCATCGCCGATCGCCGTGCGCAGGATCTCGATGCCGTTGTCGTTCGTCCCGGTGATCGTGTTGCGCGAGACGATCAGGCCTTGCGCGTCGAACGACACGATCGCGGTCCCCGCGATGCCGGTGATGATATTGCCCGAGAGGTCGCCCGCGACCTGCTCGATCCAGATGCCGTTGCCGCCGCTGTTCAAGATCTCGCAATCTGAGATGCGGATGTCGCGGCCGCCGAGGCAATAGATCAGCCCATGTCGTGCGGGCAGGGGGAGGTTGCCGCCATCGAGCGTGATGCCGCTCAGCGTCACATGGCCGGCGCCTTCGCCCAGCAACATCGAGCCACCACCGGTGAAGACAAGCTTGGTCGCGCCGCGCACGCCGATCAGCTGTGTGCCGGTGGCGAGGTTCAACGCGCCGGTGCGGTAGACGCCAGGCGGCAGCGCCAGCGGCACGGCGGCACGCGCGGCTTCGTCGATCGCGCGTTGCAAGGCTCGTGTCTGATCGTCGGGACTGCCGGGCCGCACGCCATATTGCGCGGCGTCGCGTCCGAGCGCGGAGGTGAGCTGCGCTGCGCGTGCGGCTTCAGGGGAGACGGCGAGCACGCCGGCAACGCCGGCCGCGGAGGCGCCAATGAGATGGCGGCGATTGAGGTCCATGACCGTCTTCCCGCAAAAATCGCGATCAAAGGAAGTACCCCAGAAATGCGCTGTGGCAGGTCGGAAGCGAGCAGCCGGAGAAGCGATTGTTGGGGGTAGGGTTAACAGCCGGTCAGGGTCAGGCGGCTTCGCGCACCGCGCCTCGCGTCAATCGGATGAGTTCCACGAGCATGGCTTCGCCGGCGTCGACCAGCTCTTCCAGGGTGATGCGGCCTGGTCTTGCCGCGCCATTGCGCGCAAGCAGGGGAATATGGATGAAGGCCGCGAGGCGAGGACCGTCATCGTCTTGCGTCGCCTCGACCGCGCGCCAGCTCAGGTAGTTGCAGAGATAGCTGCCGGCGTCGCGCGAGGCGCGCGCGTCGATCCCAGTGGCGAGCGCCGCGCGCAGGAGCTTTGCGGTGTGCGGGCCGAACATCAGGGCATCGCTGTCGCGTGCGATCGATCCCTTGCGCACACGCGTGCCGTCGGCGTCGGGCCAAATGGTCGTGACCGCGTTGCGCGCCCGCGTCTCGACGCGCAGATACGGCGTCCGCTGCGCCAGGCCGAACATCAGGAGCGCATGCGGCCGCCGCTTCGCGAGGAGTTTTGGCAGTTCGCGATCGACGGTTGCGTAGGTGACGTGAAAGATGTGGCTTGAAAGCTTGACGTCGTCGAAGGCGGGACGGCGGAGCTGCATCAACCGCTCGACCAGCGGCATGGTCGGATTATAGGGCGCGCCGGGAAACGGTCCGAAGCCGGTGACAAGGATGCGCAGCTTGCCGCCCATCAGAGCAGCTCCAGCATCTGTTCGGCAGCGACCGCCGGCGTGAGGCGGCCGTCGGCGACGTCAGCCTCGATCTTTTTCACCTTCGCACGCGTGGAGGCGTCGGCGCGCAGCCGCGCCAGCATCCGCTGCTCCAGCATCGACCACATCCATTTCACTTGCTGGTCGCGCCGTCGCGCGGCGAAATCGCCCGACGCGCTCATGGCGGTGCGATGATCCAGAATTTTCTGCCAGAGTTTGGCAATACCATCGCCGGTCAGCGCCGAATAGGTTTCGACCGGCGGATGCCAGTGCTCCGACCGGGGGGTGAGGATATGCAGCGCGCTGCGATAATCGGCGGCGGCGTGCTGGGCGCGCTTGAGATTGTCGCCATCGGCCTTGTTGATCGCGATCATGTCGGCGAGCTCGACCAGGCCCTTCTTGATGCCTTGCAGCTCGTCGCCGGCACCCGGCAGCATCAGCGCCAGGAAGAAATCGGTCATGTCGGCGACCGCGGTCTCGGACTGACCGATGCCGACGGTCTCGACCAGGATCACGTCGAAGCCGGCCGCCTCGCAGAGCAGCATCGCCTCGCGCGTTTTGGCGGCGACGCCGCCGAGCGTGCCGGACGAGGGCGAGGGGCGGATATAAGCGTGATCGGAAGCCGAGAGCCGCGCCATGCGTGTCTTGTCGCCGAGGATCGAGCCGCCGGTGCGGGCCGAGGACGGATCGACCGCAAGCACGGCAACCTTGTGGCTCTGCTCGATCAAGTACATGCCGAGCGCGTCGATGGTGGTCGACTTGCCGACGCCCGGCGAGCCGGTGATGCCGACGCGGATCGCCTTGCCGGTATGCGGCAAGAGCGCCTGCACCAGGTCGCGCGCGGAAGCCTGGTGGTCGGCGCGCCGGCTCTCGATGAGCGTGATGGCGCGCGCCAGCGCAGCGCGGCCGCCGGCGCGGAGGTCCTTGGTGAGGGATTTGATGTTGGGAGCGTTGCTGCGCGGCATCATCGTCTCTGAATGCATGCGGCCGTCATCTCTTGGAAGCCTCGATGCGGCGCTGGACGAAGGATTTCAGCGGCGGCAGATGATTCTGGATGATGTCCCAGATCTTGTCGACGTCGGTGGAGTGATAGGCATGGCGCAATAAGTTGCCAAAATCGATCATCTTTCGCCAGTCGATATCTGGAGCCGCCTTTTTGACGTCATGGGGCAACATTCGTGAAGCCTCACAGGCAATCTCAAGCAGACGCTCCGTCGCGAGGCGTAGAATTCGATCATCGTTGAATTTTTGAAGATCAATCCCTTGAATTAGCTTCTCGATGTCTTCGATGGCCTCAAAAACATCCCGCAGCCGGTCCTCAACGGTCGGCGGCATTCAGAACACCTCGATCAGATCATCGGCGATTCGCTCGGCGATCCGCGGCTTCAGCAAGTTGCGTATCGATATCTGCACCTGAAGTCCCGTGCTGTCTTCGACCAGATGCAAAGCCTTGAAGTAGTCGAAGCGCGGTGTCTCGCCCTCCGAGGTCGTCTCGACCAATACATCAAGATCACTGTCGGGGCGTGCGTCACCGCGCGCCCTGGACCCAAACAAATAGAGCCGCGTCACGCCCTCAGCCCTCAAGGCGGGGGCGAGCGCTTTCAACTTCACGACAATGGCTTCGAGTGAAAGCTCCGCGAGCTCGGTCATGGCGAAATACTAACACATGGGCGACGAATCGCCCAGCGCCGGCGCGGGCCGCAAACTGACGCGCTAACCTTAATTACTGATCTTCCGCATCGCCCTTCGGGCGCGCGCCGGCGAAGATGCGCTGGCCTTCCGGCGTGAGATAGGGCTTCAGCGTTTCCCAGGGCACGAAGGCGACGTATTGGCCCTCGACATAGGGGCCGACCGCATAAGGCGGATAGTGGAAGGTCAGGCCGGAGCTCTTGCCGGCTTCGGTCGAGGGTGCCAGCGTCACGGCGCCGATCTTGAGCAGTTTCGGCTCGACGCCCTTGAACCATTCGACGGTCGCGGTCTCGCTGGAGTCGCGCTTCTTCTTCTCGACCTTCAGCGAAGCAATGATCGCCTTCTGCATCGCGGTCATGGTCGGACCGTTGTCGGCGGTCTCGGTGAAGAAGGGACGGATGCTGATGGGCTTGTTCTCGGTCTTGTCCCAGAGGATCGTATTCACGTCGGTGTTGGGATGCGCGCCGTGGGTGTCCATGTAGTCGTCGCGCACGATGCTGACGTAGCGGTCGGCGACCACGGAGCGCACGCTGTATTTGCGCTCGAACGACCAGCCGCCGTCCTTGAAGAATTGCGGATCCTCTTTCATCTCCTTGGCGGCATCGGCGGCATTCTTGTCGAGCCACTTCTTCCCGTCGGCCAGGCAGTAGGCTGAGAGCGCAGG
>Ga0210410_10000447_pt1 | contig 46331 bp, 35 predicted proteins | sample IncBWC4MmetaG_FD_161058 | JGI IMG/M metagenome (GOLD analysis project Ga0210410, IMG submission 161058) | Forest soil microbial communities from Barre Woods Harvard Forest LTER site, Petersham, Massachusetts, United States - Inc-BW-C-4-M | ecosystem: Environmental > Terrestrial > Soil >...
ATCTACTCCTATAATGATCATCGTTCGGCTCCTTTCTCCCGAGCCTGTTGGTTGGCTTTAGCAACCACCAACTCTACTCGGGCGTAGGAGCCGACATTGTCATGGAATCAATTACACTCATCGACCGCGAATCAAATTAGTTTTTTCCTGTGCTCACTTGTACAATCGTCCGCGGCCCGAGTCATGCGGCTCGTGCCTTCGCAGATGACAGGCACGCCGTCACCTCCCTGAGGACCTGCTCGTAGTCAGCGGCTATCGCCCGCTCCACGTGAATGCGAACGCCTTTTACGCCTGCTTCTTGCGCCAACCTCTTGAACTCACTCTGAAGAAAGACTTCCAACTGTTTCGTTGTCAGGAAGGCAATGGGAACAGTAGCGGACTTGCCTGTCTCGGTCTCGATCCTGACGCAGTATGGGGATTCGGACTGTTGTGTTTCCGGATTCATGCGGCACACCCCTTTATGGAGTGACGAAAGTGGCAGCAACGATGCTAGTATTTTAGCGCGTCCCGCCGTTCCCATGCGCTATGCGAGGAATTAGTTGGGGCATGTCGGAGCGCTGGCGGGTTACCTCGTGAACTTTCCAACGTCTATAGCAGCGGCAATATGTTCTGCTTCAAAGGGGAAGACTCCATGCGCTCAGACCTGGGCACCATTCGCGGTTGGCTCCTGGTCCCAGTTATTGGCCTCGCCTGCGTCGTTTCATCAGCTATTGCTCAAACCGCCAAGGTCCAGGCCACGACCAACGACGCTTCACCTTCAACGGCGCAGCGCATTGAGCGGGTGGAGAACGGATTCGCTCCCATCCCGCTTGGCGAGAATGAGCCGCCCCTGCAAGTCAACCTGCAGAAGCTGATGGAAGTCTACAAAGTCCCCGGCCTGAGTGTTGCGGTCATCGACAATTTCAAGATCGTTTGGGCCAAGGCTTACGGCGTCACCGAAGCTGGCACTGCTACGCCGGTAACCACCCACACTCTCTTCCAGGCGGGCTCGATCAGCAAACCGGTCGCGGCCACCGGCGCGCTCTACCTGGTCGAACATGGAAAACTGTCGCTCGATGAAGACGTCAACCGGAAGCTGGTGAGCTGGAAGGTTCCGGAGAATGAATTCACCAAGGACCAGAAGGTTACGCTCCGCCGGCTCATGAGCCACAGCGCTGGACTCACCGTCCATGGCTTTCCCGGGTACGCGGTGGATGAGTCGATCCCCTCGCTGGTGCAAATCTTCAACGGCGAGAAACCAGCCAACACCGCGCCCATCCGCGTGGATATTGTCCCCGGCACAAAGGGTGTTTATTCCGGCGGTGGAATCACCATCGAGCAGCAACTGGTCATCGATGTGACCGGCGAGCCCTTCCCGCAGTTCATGCGCGAAACCGTTCTCGACAAGATTGGCATGGGCGAGAGCACGTATGAACAACCGCTTCCACAAGCGCGCGCCCCTTTGGCCGCCTCCGGAACCTATGCTGACGGAAAACTCGTTCGCGGGAAATGGCACGTCTATCCAGAGATGGCGGCCGCCGGATTGTGGACCACGCCCACCGACCTGGCCAGGTTCGCCATAGAAATCGCGCTCTCCAGGCAGGGCAAAGCAAACCATGTGCTGTCGCAGGCGATGACGCAGCAGATGCTCACACCACAAATCGATACCATCGGGCTCGGCTTCTTTCTGGGTGACAAGGACAATCCGGGCCAGTTCGGCCACAACGGCGCTGATGAAGGTTTTCAGGCTATTCTCACCATGTTCAGCGATTCCGGGCACGGCGTCGCCGTGATGGCCAATTCCGACAACGGCATTACAGTAGCCAACTATGTCATCAAGAGCATCGCTCGGGAATATGCCTGGAACAATACTCAGGAAAAGGAGCAGGCGGCTGGCGTCCTGATGCTGATTGCGGACCTGAGAGATGCGCGCGTCGCCATGCGGAAATATGAGGACCTTAAGAAGACTGGTTCCTCTGAATACGAAGTGAATGAAGGAACACTCAATCAGTTCGGCTATCACCTGCTGCAGTCGGGCAGGAAAGAAGACGCGATTCAAGTCTTCAAGCGCAATGTCGAAGAGTATCCCAAGTCCTCGAACGTCTATGACAGTCTGGGCGAAGCTTACATGGCTGCGGGGCAAAAGGATCTCGCCATTCAGAACTATAAGAAATCGATCGAACTTGATCCCAAGAATCAGAATGGGATCGACATGCTGAAAAAGCTGATGGAACAGAAATAGCCTTTTTGCGCTCCCGAACCATCCCGGTTACTGCCGGCCCGCGTACTCCAGAAACTAGAATCTGAATAATTGGGCCCCGTCCGAGCTTTACGTTTTCCGTTACTTGGCGGAGAGTATGCAGGCAGCATCTTTTCCCACGCGGCAAGCACGTTCCCACTACCGGCATGAACTGCGCACGTTGACCTACGTCAAGCTGGACGACGCCAACGGTGGAATCATCCGCAACGTGAACCATGAGGGTGTAGCCGTGCAGGCTGTCGCTCCGCTGCGCCAGCATGAGCGCGTCCGGCTGCGCTTTGAGTTGCGCTACCCTCGCCTGCGCGTGGAAACCAGCGGGCAGGTCAGTTGGGCCAGCCCTTCGGGAAAGTGTGGCATCCGCTTCGTGGATCTGCCGGAACGCACCCGTCTTCAGATCAACGAGTGGATATTTTCCAACCTGCTGGACGCACTCGCCCGCGATGCCGCGCATCCCCGCTCCATGTTCGGGGCTTCGGTCGTTTCCATCGTGCGGGAGGAAAATGTTCCGCAGGAAGAAGACGGGCTGACTCTGTCCGCTTCGCCGCGTCCGGCGATCCGGCTGGAGCCAAACTCCGCCAAGGCAGACAACGCGGCAGTCCTGCCGCAGTACCAAGAAGAAGATCTTGCTGGTCCAGGCTACGATCCGCATGCGCAACTGAGTTGGCTTTCTCGTCCGCTCTCAGGCCGTACCCTCGCTTGGCTGGTGGATGGCCTGGTCGTGACTGCGGCCTTGCTATTATTCGCGCTAATTTTTCTCTCGATTGCGAAAGAACTTCCACCCTTGCCGCTTACCCTGGGAGCCGCATCGGCAGCAGCCGTGGTCGTAGCTGCAACCTATAGGATCATCTTTGCTGTGTTTGGAGGACCCAGCCTGGGCACTCGCCTGGCGCAAGCGACCTCCGGCCTTGAAGAGAGAGAAGAAAACGAAGGGGCGGACCGCTTCCGCTAGATCACCAGCGCCTGAATCGCACCTGAAGTGAAACTGCCCCGCCGCGCGCTTGAAGCGCGGTGGCTACAAGCACTCCTTGGTCAAATATTACATGCTTCAAACCTAGAAGCGGAACACAGCACCTGCTGTGATTCTCACATTGTTGCTCTGGCTGACTGAGGGGACTCCCGCTCCGGCGATTGTGGTGCTGCCAAAATGATAATAAAGCCAGTCCACATCAATGACGCGAAGCGAGATGGCCTTCGTGGCTTTAAAGTCCACGCCGGCCCCAAACATCGTTGTGAAGCCGGTCCGGGAAACGGAAACTCCGGACTCCGAGGCTGTCAGGCGGACCCCTCCGAACAGCGCATGGACGAATGGGTTTATCTTACCCTCACGGAAGGAAACGACAGGTCCACCGGTGTAGGTGTATATGTGACCAGAAACACCCTGGATTGTTGCGTAGGCACCCCCGAAATCTCCCGTCACGCCAAGGTACTTATTGAAATAGCCTGTGGCTGAGGCGTCCCATCCATTGAAGCCCTGACTGCTACTGGTGTCAGAAGAGATGTTGCCGGTGTGCAAGTATTGATAACCGCCGAATACCTCCACCTTATCTTGCGCGATCGACGGAAGCGACACGAGGCTCACAAGAAGAGCCAGGCTGAAGAACGTCTTCATGTTTTTCTCCTGAGTGAGATTGAAATAGGTTATCTCCCGTTTCATTGACTGCGGAGGATCTTCTTAAATTGAGGCAAAGTTTCAAACCTATTGAGCTTCCATCGCAATTTCACGTTTCATTCTAGTTTGTTGTTCCGCAAGAAAGTATGCCATACGATGGGCCAGAGCCAGACAAGTAACGTGGCTCCAGTTCCAGTTCCCGCCGCCCAGCCAGGCAGCTATAGATGCAAGCGGGAGCATTGTTTCACTGAGAGCGGCGCTTTCTAATTCGCAAAATACTGCTGCGCCAGCCACAACCGCAAAGTGTGCTGCGCCTGTGCTGCGATCTTCACAAAGCGGACGCCAACATTTCCCCGATTGTCAGACCACGCGATTTCCACCTGGGCCTTCACCCCGCGCTTGGTTCCGGGTAGCGCGAACGATACTTGCGACGCTTCGCTGGCGTCGAATCCATCGTCCACCCGAACCTGCAGCCCACCCTGGCTTAGATTGATGAGTTGTCCGCCCCCTCGCTTCACATTCCGCCCACTCAGCGTTACCGGCACTTCCAGTCCGGCGCGGTGATAGCGCAGGCGCCCGTCAAGAATCATGTTGCGAGCGGCGGAGAGGGTGCGCACCGCCTGCTCCACTGAAATCGGCTTATCGAAAGCAAACATCGCGCCGGTTCCCTCCATATCCTGCTTGCCCTGCGGACCGCCCATGATCACCAGCGGCACCGTGTTGGCGCGCGGAGCTTCCCGTTGCAGTTCGCGAAAGAACTGGCCTGTGCCATTCAGGTCGCAGTCAACAATCAGAGCGTCCACTTTGGTGTGTGAGAGCCGGGACAGAGCCCGTTGCGGTTCGCTCTCGACCGCAACATCCATGTGCAAGCTGCCAAGAATGCATTCCAGAACGCTGACTTCCTGCCAATCGCGCGAGACCACCATCGATGAAAGTGTCATGCCTTTACTCTACCGACAGCGGTAATCGGGACGTAGATCACCAACGTAATGTGGGCTTTGGGCGTCGGCTTTCGAGCGTCGGGCTTTTAGTTAGATTGGCACGGGAAGTTTTTGCTGCCGCGCCTAGCGCGAACTGCGGTACCAGTCCACGGTCCTCCGCAGGCCGTCCTCAAAATTGACTTTGGGTTTGTAACCAAGATGTGTTTCAGCGGCGGAAATATCAGCCAGGGAATGTTTGATGTCGCCCCCACGTTCCGCAGCGTAGATAGGAGAGCCAGAGTAAGAGGTCAGGCCTTGCAGAAGCTTGAAGGTTTCATTCAGCGTGACCCTCCGTCCCGTCGCCACGTTGAAGACTTTCCCGGCCACCTGTGCCGCCGGAGCGGTGCAGGCCAGCAGGTTCGCCTCGACGGCGTTATCGATGTAGGTGAAATCGCGGCTCTGCTGGCCATCGCCGAAGATCGTGGGCTGCTTTCCGTTCAGCATCTGCGTGATGAACTTTGCCAGCACGCCCGAATAGGGCGACGACGGATCCTGCCGCGGACCGAAAATATTGAAATAACGCAACGCCACCGTTTCCAACCCATAGCAGCGGTAAAAAGAGGTCAAATAATGTTCGCTGGCCAGCTTGGCCACGGCATAGGGCGAAATCGGGTCCGGGGTCATGCGCTCGTGTTTGGGCAGCGTCGGCGTGTCGCCATAGGCTGACGACGACGCGGCATAGATCACGCGCTTCACCTTGGCGTCGCGCGCCGCCACCAGCACGTTCACCGTGCCATCCACATTCGCCCGGTTGCTGCCGATCGGATCGAGCACAGACTTGGGTACCGACGGAATTGCGGCCTGATGCAGAACATAGTCCACGCCGTCGCACGCCACCTGCATTGCGTCGAGATCAAGGATGTCCGCCTCGCGCAATTCGATCTGCTGAAGAATCTGCGTGAGGTTCTCGCGCCTGCCGGTGGAGAAATTATCTACCCCGCGAACCTGCTCGCCGCGCTGCAACAGTTCTCGCGCCAGAGACGAGCCAATAAACCCGCCAATGCCCGTGATGAGATAAATCGCCATAAGGCTTAATGATAACAATCAGGGGAGGCGTTGAGCAGAAGCTGGCGTGACTGATGAAACCAGGGTAACTGAGAACCGAGAACTGCTACTGATTTTTCCGCAGAATCCTGAGAAACTCTTCCCGGCCCATGACGTGGCGATCTTCGAAGAACTTCTGCATGGCCTGGAGCGTGGCCGCCGGGTTGGCCGCAGAAGGCGAAGCCTGGGATTGTGGAGTTGCGGAGGACGCGGCCCAGTCCGCGAACTCACTATCACTGAAGTCGGCGAGAGTGATCGCACTAGTTCCCGCAGGCGCCCACGATCTTCGTCGGACATGTTCGCGAATGAAATTCCCATCCCCAGGCCGGGATAGACGACGCGCACTTCTCCCGACGCTTCGACCCGGAAGCCGTTGGCATCGAGCTTCATGGCGAGGACGGCGCGCAGGGGGAGGGGCGATGGGGTCTCGACGTAGCAACCGTGCATGCTGATGTCGGCGAAAGTCGCCCAGGTTGCCACTGTGCCGCCGACTTCCTGCAAGCGGGCGCTGCCCGTGCATTTGTAGCGCGGGCTCTTACGTTTGTCCGCAGGGCCGGAAGCTGTGCGGCCCGGGACCATGCCGCCAGGTCGAGCCTCCTCTGGCTGCGATATTTGGGGCGCGCGCGCCGGCGCGGCCCCGACAGCTTGAGGCGTGCGGGACTGCTTCAAGGACGCCAGATAACTTGCGCCAGCATCAATTTCATCGGCCATAGCGGCGGATTTGCCTGCCGTTCCGAGGCCCAGTGTGGCGGAACTTGAATGGATACACTCCGGGCGTCGCGACACGGCATGCGTCTCTCTTACTCTACGGAGCTTTCAAGCGAAACTTTCAGCCGAATTATGGCCGCTTGGGGCGAAGGGATGTACGTGTTTCCTTAACGGGAAATGTTCAAGATTGGAACGCCGCCGCCGGGAATTCTGTCGCCGATTGCCGGATCTTTGACCACACTTCGTCGCGCCCAACTCCGGTTTTCGCCGAGAAGGGAATCACCGGGGCCGCGGGATACGCCTCTGTCAAGCTTTTCAGCGCGTTGCGCAGTTGATTGTTCGAGAGCCGGTCGCTCTTGGTCGCGATCAGAAGAAAATCGCGGCCCGAAGCGTTAAGAAAATCTAAGAGTTGGCGGTCGCTATGTTGCGGAGGAACGTTCACGTCCAACAGCGCTACGCACAACGCCAGCGTGGGACGGCCGTTTAAATAAGGCTCGATGAACTTCGGCCACTCCTGCGAAATCTCGCGCGAGAGCTTGGCGTAGCCGTAGCCCGGCAGGTCGGCGAAGATCACCTCGGGCCGCGGCTTTCCCGGCCAGCGCACTTCAAAGAAATTGATGCTGCGCGTGCGCCCCGGCGTGGAACTCGTGCGCGCGATCTTGTCGCCGATCAGCGTGTTGATCACGCTGGACTTTCCTACGTTCGATCGGCCGAGGAATGCGACCTCCGGCAAGCTGGGAGCAGGGAAGTGGTCGGCTCCAGTGGCCGACGCCATGAATCGCGCCATTACTCTCATGCGCTAGTTTGCTATGGAGCGGCGGGGGTTGGCAAGCTGGGCGAGGTGCGTAGTGTCTTAATTCAGTGTTGCTGCCTTCTTCAGCATCCCCACCAGAATGAAAGCACCGGAGCCGGCGGCGGTCGCGGCTACAAGACGCAAGGCCAGCAATGCCAGATCGGGGCTGGCCTCCGGATCGTATTCCGGTTTCTGGTTATCAAGGGCGCAAAGGTAGGCGCTATGTTCACTAGGGGGAGGAGGGCAATATTGTTTGGGTCCAGTCCACAGCCAGCCGTAGCCGCTGCGGACGTAATTGCTGGAGTACCGGGAGACGTGCTGAACATGCCACGGAATCCACAAGCAGCAGTAGGTCAGCAAAAGGCAATATACGACTAGAACCATGCGCTGGGCTCGTGTCATAAGGAAAAGGCCCAATGTGACTTGGGCCTCCGCTACCGTTACGAGACGCTACGACGCCATACCTTACCGAACCAGTCTACACCGGAGACGACCGTGCAGAAACGGGAGAAAGCAGGGCGCTAATTCGGCTTCCCTCGCGTCACGACCCGTAGCAGCATTTCTTGAACATGTCTCGCGTCCATTGAATCCGGCGGCTCTTGCTCAAGCCGATCAGCCGCTTGAGAGAATTGTGCGCGAAGCTCGGGCAAGAACTCTTGACTCGCTAACAGTTGGTCAGACAGCGTCTTCCAATTAGGGATGGCAAATCGTTCGAGGATCACTTGGAGCGCCATGTTCTGGAGGCTTAAACCCTCGACAGTTCGCAACGCAGTAATCAGGCATCGTTTGTCGGATTCTGTCATAAGTAGCTACAACCCTAAGGCGTTACAGCGAGGGGCAACCCAATGTTAAAACACTACCAGCGGGTACGATCAGCCCTTGCGGAACTGCTTGCTCAACGTCAGCGCCTGATGTTGGTAGGACGATCCTATGTTCGTCCCGTAGATCTTGCCCGGCCGCGACAGCAGCGGCATGTAGTTCAGCCGGCCCACCAGTTGCCCATGCTCAATGAGGAAGGGAACTTCGTGCGCCCGAACTTCCAGCACGGCGCGGGTTCCCTTGATATCGCTGTCGCCATAGCCGAATCCGGGATCGAAGAAGCCCGCGTAGTGAATTCGAAACTCGCCATCCGAGGGATCAAAGGGCACCATCTCCGCCGCGAAGTCCGGAGGCACGCGCACTCTTTCGCGGGAGGCAAGAATGTAGAAATCATCCGGCTCAAGAATCAGACTCTTGTTGGCCGTCTGATGACGAACCTCCCAGAACTCCTCGGTCGGGTAGTAATTGATCCGGTCCAGCTCGATGGCCGGAGCGTAACGCTTGGCTTTGTAGGCAATGATTTCGCCCGCTTCTGCAGCTTCCAGATTGACCGTAATTCTCAGGCCGCGGTGAAGGCGGGCCTTCACGGGGATCTCCTCGTCGTCCATGTAGACGAGCGATTCTTCTTGATCCAAGCCCTTGATCGTGCGGTCCCCGGCGACCGGGTTGCCCTGCACGAAGCGCAACTGACTGAGCCGCATTCCCGCCCGGACGGCGACGGTAAAGGTGCGGGAAACCACCTCGGCATACAGCTTGCCCTTGTATCCCGGGGGCACGCGGTCAAACTCCGTGCCGTAGTCGGTGATCAGGCGCGTGAAAATGTCGAGGCGTCCGGTCGTACTCTTCGGATTCGCCTTCCCGGAAATGTTTTCCGGCAGGTTCAACTCCTCCGCCAGGGGAATGATGTAGACGCAATCTTTTTCGAACACAGGCGCGCCGGTCAGATCGACGCGCGTCATTCTCAACTCTTTGATCTTGGCTTCAACGGTGCTGTTCGGGCCCGGCAGGAAACTCGCGCGCACGCGATGCGCCATGTCACCGAGCCGCAGGTCGAGACTCGCCGGCTGGATGTGGTCAGGGTTGATGGCCGGGGAGGCGCTGATATTTCCCCGCGCGATCAGGTTGCTGATTTCCTGCGACGGCAGGATTCCCGTGGTTCGAGTCTGGCCTTCTTCGACGGGCAGTTCCGGCCCATTTTCAAAAGCGATCTGACTTTGGTTGGATGTGGACATCTTCAAGATTCCCGTCTCTTCACGGTAGGATCATAACTGCGGCTGGACGAAAAGTCTTGCGGTCTTACTGGCAACTGGCTACTGACAGCTGGCAACTGCTCTCCTACTGATGCGCGGCCGGACTATCATCCGTGCTCGAGGTCAGCGGGGCAATCGGCTGCGTGGTCACATCTTCGCTGAGCGAGGGCAGCGGAGATACCAGCGCAATCTGCAGCACCTGGTCCATCGTATCCACGAAGTGCAGCTTCATGGCATTGCGCAGATTTTCGGGAACCTCGGCCAAGTCTTTCTCGTTGTCGCGGGGCAGGATGACTTCGAAGAGTCCGGCGCGATGCGCGGCCAGCAGTTTTTCCTTAAGCCCGCCGATGGGGAGAACTTTGCCGCGCAGCGTGATTTCTCCGGTCATGGCGAGATCGCGGCGCACAGGAATCTTGCTGAGCGCGCTCGCAATCGCAGTGGCGATGGTGATGCCGGCCGACGGCCCGTCTTTCGGAATTGCGCCTTCCGGCACGTGCACGTGCAGATCAAGCGTGCGATAGAAATCGCGCGTGAGGCCGAGCCGATGCGCCCGTGAGCGGACGTAAGACAGCGCCGCCTGCGCCGATTCCTGCATCACGTCGCCGAGTTTTCCGGTCAGCGTCAGCTTGCCCTTGCCATCGACAACCGTGGCTTCGGTGCTGAGGATCGAGCCGCCCACTTCAGTCCAGGCCAGGCCGGTGACCAATCCCACTTCGCTCTTCTCGTGGGCCAGCGTGTCGCGGAACTTGATGACGCCCAGGAAGTCGGTAACATTCTCGCCGGTCACGGCGATGGTATAGTTTTCGCCTTCCTTGACGACCTTGCGCGCGACTTTGCGGCAGACGTTGCCGATTTCGCGCTCCAGATTACGCACACCAGCTTCGCGCGTGTAGGCGCGGATGAGCGTGGTGATGGCATCATCGTTGAACTTCACGTTCTTTTCCGACAAGCCCGCCTGCAGCATCTGCTTCTTGACTAGGAATTGCTTCGCGATCTCCAGTTTCTCCTGCTCGGTGTAGCCATGCAGTCGCAGCACTTCCATGCGGTCCTGTAGCGCGGGAGGGATGGTGTGCATTACGTTGGCCGTGGCCACAAAGAAAACCTGCGACAGGTCATATTCGACGTCGAGGTAGTGATCGACGAACATGAAATTCTGCTCGGGATCAAGCACTTCCAGCAGCGCCGCCGAAGGGTCGCCGCGGAAGTCCATCGACATCTTGTCGACTTCGTCCAGCATGAAGACCGGATTCTTCGTGCCGGCCTTCTTCATCATCTGAATGATCTGCCCCGGCAGCGCTCCGATGTAGGTGCGCCGGTGGCCGCGAATCTCAGCCTCGTCGCGCACTCCACCCAAAGACATGCGCACGAATTTTCGTCCCGTGGCCTTGGCGATCGACATTCCGAGAGAAGTCTTGCCCACGCCCGGAGGCCCGACAAAACACAGAATCGAGCCCTTGGGATTCTTCACCAACTGCCGCACGGCAAGAAATTCCAAGATGCGTTCCTTGATCTTCTCAAGGCCATAGTGATCTTCGTTCAGAACTTTTTCAGCGCGCGAGATGTTGCGAATTTCCTTCGACCGCTTCTTCCACGGCACCGCCAGCAGCCAATCCAGATAGTTGCGCGAAACCGTGGACTCGGCCGACATGGGCGGCATTGCTTCCAGCTTCTTCAGTTCCTGGAGCGCCTTGTCCTTGACGTCTTTCGGCATGCCGGCGGCTTCGACTTTCTTTTTCAGTTCGTCGAATTCGCTCTTCTCGCCGCGGCCCAGTTCCTTCTGAATGGCCTTGATCTTCTCGTTGAGGTAATACTCTTTCTGCGCCTTCTCCATCTGCCGCTTCACTCGCGACTGGATGGTGCGGTCGACGTTGAGCTTTTCAATCTCCACGTCAAGCACGTCGGCAATTCGGCTCAAGCGTTCCGAAGGATCGAAAATCTCCAGCAGTTCCTGCTTTTCTTCGATGGAAAGCTGAAGGTTGGCGGCAATAATGTCAGTGAGCTTGGCCGGATCTTCCATGCGCACGGCCGAAATCATAGTCTCGTAGTTCAGCGCCTGGCACAGCTTTACATACTGCTCAAACAGCGTGGTCACGCGCTGCATGCCGGCTTCGATCTGCGCGTTCATCTCGACGGGATAGCGGGCAACGCGAACGTTGGCCTGCATGTAACCATCGGAGTCGGTGGCCTGCAACAGCCGGCCGCGCTCAATGCCTTCCACCAGAACTTTGATGTTGCCGTCGGGCAGCTTCAGGCTCTGCACGATGTTGACGATGGTGCCGACCTGGTAGATCTCATTCGACTTGGGTTCGTCGATGGAGGCGTCGTGCTGCGTGGCCAGGAATATTTTCTTGTCCGCAGCCAGGGCCTCTTCCAGAGCGCGCACGCTGGACTCGCGGCCCACCACAAACGGCGTCATCATGTAGGGAAAGATGACTACGTCCCGGATCGGCATCATGGGCAGCTTCTTGCTCTCGAATTTTTCCTTGGATGTGGTCACTCAATCTCCCCGGGTTAATAACGAATGACTTCTGCCGAATCGCCGTCCACTAACAGTTTACTCTCTTTTCCTACCCAGCCTTCTCCAGCGTGGCTACGGATGCACTGCGCTTCTCCACCATCTCGCGCGTTACCTCGAACTCTTTCAATTTCTTCTGGCTGGGCAGGTGGAACATCAGGTCGAGCATCAGTTCTTCCAGAATCATGCGCAGTCCGCGAGCCCCAACTTTGCGGGCCATAGCCTGCCGGGCGATGGCTCGCAGAGCCTCGTCGGCAAACTTCAGCCGCACATTCTCAAACTCGAACAAGCGCTGGTACTGCTTGACGATGGCATTCTTGGGGCGCGTGAGAATCTCGATCAGCGCAAATTCGTCCAGATCTTCCAGCATGCCTACCACAGGCAGCCGTCCCACGAACTCAGGGATCAGCCCAAACTTGATCAAATCTTCCGGCTGGATTTCGCTGAGCAATTCGAAGTTGCGCTTGCGCGAAACGGAAGCGTCTTCTTTTTCCGCCTCTTCGCCGCCGCGGAACCCGAGTGACTTCTTGCCCACGCGCCGTCCGATGATCTTTTCCAGGCCAACGAACGCTCCTCCACAGATGAAGAGAATGTTCGTAGTGTCGACCGGAGTAAATTCCTGATGCGGATGCTTGCGCCCGCCCTGCGGCGGAACGTTGGCAATCGTTCCTTCAAGAATCTTCAGCAGTGCCTGCTGCACACCTTCGCCGGAAACATCGCGAGTGATCGACGGGTTCTCATCCTTGCGCCCAATCTTGTCGATCTCATCAATGTAGATGATGCCAGTCTGCGCCCGGCTCACATCGCCCTCAGCCGCCTGAAGCAGTTTGAGGATGATGTTCTCCACATCCTCGCCCACGTACCCCGCTTCAGTAAGCGTCGTAGCATCAACGATAGCGAAAGGCACGTCAAGCATGCGCGCCAAAGTCTGCGCCAGTAGCGTCTTCCCCGTGCCGGTCGGCCCGATGAGCATGATGTTCGACTTGCTCAGCTCGATGCCGTCGTTGGTCTTCTGCCGGTTCATGAAGATGCGCTTGTAGTGGTTGTAAACCGCCACCGCCAGCTTCTTCTTGGTCTGCTCCTGCCCAATGACGTATTCGTCGAGGAAGGTCTTGACCTCCTGCGGCTTGGGCAGTTGGTTGGGCGCCGCGGTCTGCGGAGTGGCGGTGCGGTCGTCTTCCAGAATCGAGTTGCACACCGCGACACACTCATCGCAAATGTAGGCGCGCGGATAATCGCTGGGCGACGAGATTAGTTTGGCAACCGCATCCTGCGACTTGTGGCAGAACGAACAGCGCAGAATCTCGTCCGACGACTTGGTTTTCACTCGGCTCTACTCCTTTATTCTTGATCCAGATTCAAGTTGATCCAGATGCAAGCGCGAAGGCCTATCCTACAGCTTTTGCGGTCTTATAGATGATGTCATCTATGATTCCATACTCCTTGGCCTGCTGCGCGTTCATGATGAAATCCCGCTCCACGTCCTTTTCCACCTTATCGAGCTTTTGCCCGCTGTGCTTCGAGAGTAACTGATTAGTAATCTCCCGCATACGCAGAATCTCGCGCGCGTGGATGTCAATATCGGTGGCCTGTCCGGACAATCCTCCCATCGAAGGCTGATGAATAAGGATGCGCGAATTGGGCAGCGCCAGCCGCTTCTTGGGCTCCCCGGCCGCCAGCAGCAATGCCGCCATCGACGCCGCCTGCCCTACGCACAATGTCATCACATCGTTCTTCACGTACTGCATGGTGTCATAAATCGCCATGCCCGCCGTGATCGACCCGCCCGGAGAGTTCACGTAAAGCTGAATGTCTTTCTCCGGATCTTCCTGCGCCAGAAACAGCATCTGCGCAATCACCAGGTTGGCGATGTTGTCGTCAATCGGCGTGCCTATGAAAATAATGTTATCGCGAAGCAGCCGGGAATAAATGTCGTAGGCGCGTTCGCCCCGCCCGGTCTGCTCGATCACCATCGGTACCAGCATCATTTGCGGATCGTTTTTCTTCATTTTTCTACCGGACCTGTCACCTAGATAGTTGTCATTCCGAGCAAGCGTTTTTTGCGCCGCGAGGAATCTGGGCGAGCCGCGCGAAGCGTCGCGTTCTTTGCGACGCAACAATCGCGCGTTTGGCTCGCTTCCTTATCAAACCCCGCCACTACCTGTCACCCAACCTGCCACACTCCGCCCCGAAATATCGCTTGCACATCTCGGGGAGGATCGAAAATGTTCGCCTTACGCGGACTGGTGATAAAGAAATTCGAGGGTCTTCTCGCTGCGGATTCTAATCCGGATTCTATCGAGGCCCCCATCCTCTGTCAAACGCGCTCGCACCGCTTCCGACGTCTGTTTCGACTGTCGGGCCAGTGCTTCGAGTTCCCGGTTCACTTCCTCGTCGCTGACCTCAATTTTCTCCAGGTCCGCCACGCGCTCCAGCAACAAAGAAGACTTCACATCCTGCACCGCCTGCTCCCGCTGTCCGGCTCGCAGCCGCGGCAGGTCCATCTTCTTCAAATCTTCCATTTTCATGCCCTGCGCCGCTAGAGCCCGAAGACCCCGTTCCAGCCGCAAGTCAATCTGCCGATCGACCAACGACTCCGGCACCTCAAAATCGTTGCGCTTCACCAGTTCTGCCACCAGCTTGTCTTTCGCTGCATGCTCGGCCGTGTGCCGTTTCTCGGCCTCCATGTTCTCGCGAATCTGCCTGCGGACCCCGTCCAGGCTGCTGAACTCGCCCAACTCCTTGGCGAAGTCGTCGTTCAGCTCCGGCAGGCTCTTCTGCTTGATGCCATTCACTTTCACCGTATAAACAAAAGTCTTCCCCGCCAGCCGCTTGTCGGAAATATCTTCGGGATAGCTCACGTCAAACGTCCGCTCATCCCCGGCGGAAGCCCCGGTAAGGTTCTGCGAAAACTCCGGGACAGTATTCTTGCCGCCAATCTCGATCAGGACGTCGTCCATATGCACGGGATTAGCTTTGGCGTCCGCGACATCCTTGCCATCTTTCGGCTTCCCGTCCATCGAAGCCTGGGCAAAATCACCCTCGGCAAGCACGCGTCCCTCCACCGTAGTAAAGGTGGCATGCTGCTCGCGCAAAGTGGTAAGCGACTGCTCAACTTCTTCATCAGTAACGGCAATCTCCGGATGGTCCGCCCGCAGATCTTTGTAGCCCTCAACCTGAATCTCCGGCAGCACTTCAAACGAAGCCTTGAAGGTAAGCGGCTCGCCATCGTGCATGTGCAGATCGGTAACCCGCGGCTGCGAAACCGGAATCAGCCCCTGCTTTTCCGCTTCCCGGCGAAAGTATTTCGGGATCAAAGCCTCGGCCACATCGTTCTTCAGCCCATCGCCAAACCGCTGCTTGATGATGGAAGCCGGCACATGCCCGGAGCGAAACCCCGGCAGCCGCGCACTCTTCTGATAGCGCTGAATCTGCACCTCAGTCTCGCGCGCAACCTCCGCTGCAGGGATCTCAACCGAGATCTCGCGCTTGATGTCTTTCTTGGTAGTTTCGGTCTTGGCCGCGTCAGTAGTCTCTGTGGGGCTCACTTGTACCTTTCACTCGCCGCCGAATCCAGAGGCTCCGTAGAGAACGGAACCAACCCGAATTCATACGGCGTTAACTTGAGTGTAAAGACAGAAGGAGAGTAGCGTCAAACGGAGGAATTGGCTCTCTTCTCAACGTTCGTCTTGACAAGACATCGGCCGAGGTTTATTTAGTCCCGGACGGGCAAACATGCATCTGGAACGCTCGTACGATGTGAAGAGGAAAGGCCTGTGACTTTCTTTGATGAGCAGGGAGGCCCGATTCAATTCCAGCAGTGGCTGAAGACATATGAACCATACTACTTTCTCAATGGGCCGACGCGGGGACAGCGGATCAATGGTCGCAACCAGAGCAGCCGCTTCGTAGAGGACCAAGTGTGTGCGTTGCTAGCCCGATCAACCACCTTGTCTCAACAAGATTTGACGCTTTGCATGGCTTGGAAAATTGGAGGCCTAATCGATCACCGCGGGTCCGAGGCCCATCAGAAGATCGAGTACCTGCAGAATTGGCCAGCGGCACTAACTGCCGCGGGCCAGTATGGCACCCGCGATTTTTCACGAAGTATTCCGTTCTTGGCTAATAGTATGAGCACGCTGCTGAAACAAATTAGCCAAGGCAACCCTCGATACCTCTTCGATCTTGTTCCTCAGCTCGCTGGCTTCGGCAACGTCTATATCCTGACTGTCCTTTTTTTCGTTTCTCATGGCCGCTTCCCAATTTACGATCGCTACGCGCATATCGCCGCGGAGGCGATTGCTCAAGACCTGCGTCCTGACTCACGGGTTCACTACAGGGATCTTCAAAAATGGGATGACTACGACCGCTACATGGATCTACTTCGAGCTATCAACAAAGCCCGACCAGAGCAACCCGGAAGTGCATCCATGTTCATATCGCGGCCCGTCGACAGAGCTCTTTGGGTCTATGGGCACTTTTTCCAAACGGGTGATAAGTCTTACCCGGCCACTAAACCAGCCCAGACCTATCCGGATGCTCCGATGCGATCGGCCTATTCCACAGGTCCGTCCAAAGGAGTATTGTCTGGCCGAATCCGCGACCTCTGTCAGACCACGAGTGATGGATGGAGACGCAGGGAGATCATCGTTCGACAGGGAGTCGATGGTTATCCGAGGGAAAGAGATCAGATTCGGCTGATTGATTCCTCAGGGGCAACGTACGACCTGCCATTTATAAAGGGCGCCGGAATCCCAGGTTATACGTGTTTGGGAAAGCCGGGAACGTTAAAGCCCTGGTTCTTGCGACACTACGCCGCCAACAAGATCGACGGCGTGACCGTCTATCTCAGAGCGACGGACCGACCTAACGAATACCGAATTTATACGGGAGCGGAATGGGCGGATTTTGTCTTGGAAAACCTAAACACGAAGTAGCAAGGCCGTCCGACTAGGGGGCCGGTTCACGTATGCGGCACCCCGGCCGAGGCGGTCCCCCAGTTTTTCGTCACGGCGGGTAGCCCACGTCCGGGATGAGTAGAATTTGATGTGCCCCATTTCTCGCTTCTTTTGCAACAAGTGGGCTTTTTCAGCTGCCTTCTTCATTAGCATTGATAGATCAAGATTTCCCTTGATTTGCCGCTCCAATCCACTAGAATGAAGTCGAGAGACGCTTGCCATGTCAGCCACGAAGAAATTCACCCCCGAGATCGATGCCAAACTCTACAAAGAGTTCGTCGCCGTCGCCAAGCGCAATGGCCAATCGCAGCGGCACATTCTGGAAGAGGCGCTGAAGTTCTATCTGAAAAATGTGGTGCCGTCGCAGCACCTGGTCCGGCGCGAGGTGATGGATGCCTTTGAGCAGTCGGTCGCCGCCAACCGCGACCTGCTTGAGCGCCTCGCCAAGTAAATGTCGGATTATCTGACGGTCGCGGAAGTCTACCAGATGCAGCACCGGCTCATTGACAAGTTCGGCGGCCTGCACGGTGTCCGCGACAAGGGCGCGGTTGAGGCCGCTGTTTTTCGCCCTCAAACTGGCTACTACAACTCCATCGAAGAAGAGGCGGCCGCGCTGATGGAGTCGCTCGGCAACAACCACGGCTTTCTCGACGGCAACAAGCGCATCGCCTTCACCGCCACCGACGTCTTCCTCCGCCGCAATGGCCGCTACATCGAAGTCGAAGGAGCAGCCGGCTACGATTTCATCAACGGCTCAATGGAGCGCCACGAATTCCGCTTCCCCAGGATTCTCGATTGGATTCGCCAGCACCTCAACCCTCTCCCTAACAGTCCGTGATGTTTCGGCGCCCTTCGAATTGAAAGGTGCGATAATCCACTTGAGAGATTGATCTCCGGGGAGTGCCCGTGAGACTGGGAAGTTGCGGCTCGGCTCGCGTTGTCTGCACGCTTCTGCTTTGCTGGTTGCCGATTCTTTCGGCGGCCCAGGAACATCCCGCTACGCTGGAAGTCCCCGACAAATTTGACCTTGATCGGAAGACCGCCGCGCGATTGCGGCCGGAACTGCTTGCTCAGAGCACAGTCGCGGCGGGCCGCTACGCCATCGGCCGCTGTGTATTCGAGAGACTGGTCTTCGAGAAGTTGGTATTCGAGAGGCTGGCGGAACAAGTTCACACTCGGCGCAGCGTGAAGTACTCCTGGGAACTGCGCATCGTCAACGACGGCCTGCTGAATGCCTTTTCCTCGCCCGATGGAACCGTCTACGTAGAGAGCGGACTCGCCGATCTCGCTGGCACGAGCGCGGGACTATGGGCGGCGATTCTGTCGCACGAGATCGCGCATGTGGCGCGGCGCGATTGGGCGCGACGCTATCTCTATGAGGAGTCTCTGCGCAGCGGTAGCGGGTCGGTTGTGCTGGGCGATCCGGGGATTTCTTCGGCGGCCTGGAAGGATTCGACCAGCGCCTCCGAAGATCTGGCGCGGTTCTGCCGCCAACTTGAACTGGAGGCCGATCTTGAGAGCCTGATGCTCATGGCGCGCGCCGGCTATCACCCCGACTTTGTCCCTGCTCTTCATCACCTGCTGCACGCGCAAAGCGCCAGCAAGACTGCGCCTTCGATCTTTGCCATGCACCCGTGCTGGGAAGAGCGCGACCGCGAACTGGATCGCGCCTACATCATGGCCAGCATCGAGTTCGAGCACCGCTGGCCGGAATGGTATGCCTCGCCGGGAGGCAATCCTCCAGTTCTCGTGTTTGCCGACAAGCCCAGCGTGAAGAAAACGCGCGCCAAGGAATGGGAGATCCGAGTTCCCATGCGTTGCCAGAATCTGGTCGGCGCAGTTGAGGTTGTGCTGCAGACGTATGCCCCAGGGTCGGCGTCCCGGTCGAGCGCCGAACGGGTTGCATCCAGCGTTCCTGCATCAAGCGACGGATCGAACGACGGGTCCAACGACAGATCGAACGAAGAGGTGCGGCAACTCACGGGATGCACTTCGTCGCCCAGGACCACCGTCACTTTCGCCGTGAAAGATGCCTCCCAGAAAGAACTCTGGGCCGAAGTGTTCGTGCTGGATGGTCAGGGAGCGGTGCTCTCCCGCGCCGCCATCCCAAAGTTGCACCCGTAGTTCGTCCCAGAAATCGGCTATCCTGATCATGACTAACTCCCAGCTTCGAGTCCTTATTTATAGATATCTCAAAGTAAATACATGAATACTGATAATCTCCGCTGGCTAAGCATCCTGAACCGCGAAGTCATCGTCTGCACCCGCTGCCCGCGCCTCGTCGCCTACCGCGAGCAGGTGGCCCGCGAGAAGCGCCGCGCCTATCGTGACCATGACTACTGGGGCAAGCCCGTTCCTGGCTTCGGCGATCCCGCGGCGCGTGTGCTGATCATGGGCCTCGCCCCCGGAGCCCACGGCTCCAACCGCACTGGACGCCCGTTTACGGGCGACGCCTCTGGCAAATTCATGTTCCCTGTGCTCTACGAGACTGGATTTGCCACCCAACCCAACGCCACGGGCCGCAACGATGGCCTCAAGCTGAACGACCTCTACATCACAGCCGCAGTCCGCTGCGCCCCGCCCGCCAACAAGCCCACGCCACAGGAACTCGCCGCGTGCGCGCCGTTTCTTGACCGCGAGATGGCAGGATTAGAGCGAGTCAAGGTCGTGGTCGCGCTCGGCAAAATTGGCTTTGATGCGTATGTTAACTACATGAAGCGTCGCGGCTTGCCGGCCAGCAAGCAGACCTACGTCTTCAAACATGGCGTCAGTTACCGGTTACCGGACGGTAAGGTGTTACTGGCCTCGTATCATCCGTCGAACCAGAACACGCAGACGGGCAAGCTCACGCGGGAAATGTTTGTGAAGATATTTAAAGAGGCGGCAAGACTTGCCGATGAGTAAGCTAAGGCGCCGCCGGGCGGATCGTCGCACCCTACCCCATAGAGCAGGGGGCGCAATCGAGAACCGGGGTCACGAACCGGGGCGGCGCCGCGAAATCGCGCGAGTGTTCCTACCGGAACATAGTGCTTAAGTGTTCCAACTGGAACGTTTGTACCGGCAATGGTGTAAGGATCGAGATGTATGTATAATGCTCGTAAATGAAACGATCTAAGGCAGTTAAGAAGGGCCGGAAGGCAAAACCCCAAAAACCCAAAAAAAAGACTATCATTCTGCGGGCCGACAAGCCGAAGCGGCGCTATATTACGCTGCCGGAAAGGATGGAGTGGTACCGGCCGATCAAGAAGCCGGTTACTTTGCGGTTGGATGCGGATGTGCTGGCCTGGTTCAAGAAGAGCGGGCGAGGGTACCAGACGCGAATCAACCGGGCGCTGCGGAATCTGATGAAGAACGAAATCAAAGAAGAGAAGAAGCCGGCTGGGGAGTGAGATACGGCCGAGGACCCACGTGTGTCGAAGCCTCATGGCGCGTGGCGGGCGAAAAGCAGGTTCCTCACCGAGCTTCAGCCCGATTCGGAAATGACAACCGGAGGGCACTCAAAGCTGGCGCGGACGAGGCGTCCGCGCCTCCACGAGTTCGTCGGGCCACGCACTACTTTAGCTTTGTCACCGTTACTTCGAGCTGGAATTGGCGCTTCGAGTTGGGATCGTCTGCGCTGCCGATCACGATGGTCTTCCCCAGCGGCAGCAGCGTGCTTCCGCCGATCTTCATCTGACGTATCACAGGATGCAGATCGCGCGGGTCGTGTTCAGCCGAAGCGAAATTGCTGACCTCTGCCCGCACCACCAGTTCGGTCTGTCCCCGAGTCTCCCCTAGACGGGCGAAGATGTTTGTCCCGATATCAAGGTACTGGAACTCGCCGTCTTTGGATTGCACCGGAACCCGCGTGCCGATTTTGATTTCATTGCCTTCATTCGTGGCCAGATCGGTGGAGTACTGCCGCGAGTTGATCTTCTTGCCGTCTTCCATCTCGCTGAGCGAGAAGTCAAGGTGGTAAGCCTCCATCACCGACCTTTCCTTCTGTGCCGCGGACTTCTCATCAGTGGCGTTGTCTACCGAGGTTTTAGAAGAGTTTTGGTTTTGCGCTACCGCAACGTTCCCCATCACAAGCGCCACTATTAAGATCACTCGCCAAAGTGCTTGCATTTTCATTGTTTTCTCCTATCTCGCTTTCTTCTATCGAAGGTTGGTTTCTTCGTTCTCGAACTGGTTGCTATTCGGATTGAATTTGCGCATTTTCGACCAGTTCCATGCGGTCGCGCCGCAGGTCCTCTTCGTTGAAGCGGGCAATCAGGACCGCCTGCTCCTGAAACTCCGCTGCATAATCGGCCAGCATCTTTTCCTGCTCGCTCAGTGGTTGCGGCGAAGGGAACTGATCGAGCTTGTCGGCAGAGGCAGTCTCTCGGACCGTGTGGCTGAGCGCAGGTGGCTTAATCCGTTTCTTGTTTCCCGCCATGTGACGTGGAACCGAACCTGCGCCACGGTTGCCCGCAACCTGTGTCTCATAGTGTGTGGACTTCGGCGGGTGCACCGTGAGGTCAGGCTTTGACTTCGCTGATCTCCACATCAGGGACAGGGTCACCAACAGTATCGCGGCCAGTGCCGCTAACGCGGGCCATCGCCAGCACGAGCGCTCCTCCGCGCGCTCCTGTTTAGTCCGGAGATTTGCGAGAACACGCTCTTCCAGTCCGGCTCTTGGTTCCACCGTCGCGAATTCTGAAAGCATTACTTCGAGTTGGCGGTCAAACTCAGCGTCCTGAAGAGCGTGGTCATTTATGGTGTCTTGGCGATCGGTCATGTCCTCCACCTTTTCCTGCCCACTCGTTCGTCTAGCTTGTCCCGCAGAATCTTGCGCGCGCGGAATACTCGTGACCGCACTGCGGCTTCGTTGATGCCTAACGTCGCGGCTACTTCGCGCGGCGATATTTCTACTATCGCCGATAAAATCAGCGGCTCGCGCAGCTTCTCCGGCAAGGTGGCGATCAAACGCTCCAGCATTGTGCCGACCTGCGAGCCATGCATAGCTTCATCCGCCGGCGCGTCTGCGGACGGCAGCTCTGCAACCGGCTTTTCGGGATCCTCGAGCGGAACCTCTTGCTTGCGGCCGCGTTGCCGGCTCCGGTCGACTGCCACTCGCCATGCGATGCGCGCCAGCCAGGTCTTGTGGTTCTCCACGGTGGCCAGCTTGCGGCTGTAACGCAGCACGCGGAGAAACGTTTCCTGGGTTGCGTCTTCGGCATCGTGATGGCTTCTGAGCGCGGCATAGGCGATGCGGTAGACCAGGCGCGAGTGCTGCCGGACGAGATCGTCGAGCGCTTCATCCGAACTGCGGTCTTGACTGCGCGGTACCGTTACGGCCTCGCTCAGGACTGCCTCTCTCGCCAACAAACGCTTGACCTCAATCATGAAGACCGCCGGGACGCGTGGTTTGTTCAGGTATTTCTTGAGGAGAGAACGCCTGGAAGGAGGTTGCTTGCGAAGTCGCTCAACGCGGATACAGCGGTTAGGTTTTAGGTGGTAGGTCTTAGGTTTGCCCTAAGAGCAAGCGACTGCGCGGTCAATGTGAAAAATCTCACCCGGATTGTTCCGTACGAAGGATTTTGCACCTTGACAGCCCGTTGTCGGGGGAGGACAATTGCGCTGCTCGACGCTGGCCGCATCGTCGTCCCCCGCCTCGCGGTTCCCAGCCCATCCGTGCGCGATCTCTCCTGAGTTTGCGACGTGATTCCTTGATCTCGTACGACGGAGGATTCCAATGACGAAACTGCGAACTCCTGGCGCCTTTTCTCTTATGCTTCCGCAAGGCCGGAAAGCATGCAGCGTTGGGAAACCTGGCTTGATTGCCGCTGCGCTGTTGTTGGTACTGACGCTGGGATTCGCGGGCGTTTGCCCTTCGGTGCAAGGGCAAACGCTCAACGTACTCTACTCGTTCGGCGGATTCGCAAGTGATGGCTCACTACCCGTAGGCACCTTGGTACGCGACACAGCCGGAAATCTCTACGGCATAACGTTCTATGGCGGATATTTCAATGGGGGCTGCGCGGAAACCGGCTGCGGAATCTTGTACAAGCTGGATACGACCGGCAAGCTAACCTTTCTACATACCTTCGTAGACAAAGGGGACGGCAACAATCCATCAAGCCTGATCGGCGACGCAGCAGGCAATCTCGCCGGCACTACACAATATACGTTGTTCAGAGCGAACGCAGCCGGAAAGTTCAACAGTATTGACCCCTTCCAATCGGCTTCGGACGGTACCGAAACCAACAGCGTGATCCTCGATGCACAAGGGAACCGCTACGGCACGTCCCTAGCGGGCGGCGATCTAAATTGCAACACAGGGGGTGGTGGCTGCGGCAACGTGTTTAAGCTGGATAATGGCAAGTTGACAGTACTGCACGACTTTACAGGCCCGCCAGACGGCACTTACCCGAATGGCGTAATTCGTGACGCCGTGGGCAACCTCTACGGCACGACGAAAAGTGGTGGCAACACCGCTTGCCAGATCGCTGGTGCCTCTGGGTGCGGCATAGTGTTCAAGGTGGATAGCACGGGCCACGAAACCGTCTTGTACAGTTTCACGGGCGGAGCAGACGGTGCACAGCCTGGTAACTTTTTTTCGGGAGCACCATTGGTCCGGGATGCGGCGGGCAATCTCTATGGGACTACGCCCTATGGCGGCGATCTCAGTTGCTTCAGGTTCGGCTGCGGAGTCGTGTTCAAGCTGGATACTACTGGGAAGGAGACGGTGCTGCACACCTTCACGGGACAACCGGATGGAGCTGGTCCTAACGCAGGCCTGGTCTGGGACTCGAAGGGCAATCTCTATGGCACCACGGGTGAGGGAGGGCAATACAACGCTGGGACGATTTTCAAGCTGGATAACAAAGGGAATCTAACCGTGTTGCACAACTTCGGCGCTTTTGCCTCGGACGGAAAATATCCATCGACGGGGCTGATCCGGGATGCTGCGGGCAACCTCTACGGCGGGACATCGGGTGGGGGCCTGTTCGGTGGCACAGTGTTTGAGCTCACAGGACTGTCTGGTTCAAGCAAGTGATGCGTCCACTGTGGCCTTTGTGGCCTCCGTGTTACGACCTAATCATTCTTCAACATCAAGCGTACGTTGCGTGCATGAAGTTCAAACCGGTCCTGCGAACTCCTCCCAGCCGTGGTGAGCAAGAGCTTCTCTTTGCTCCGTACGAGGTCAATCGGTAAACACTTGATGCGTCTTTCGGGGACCGTTTGGACCGGAATGCGAGGACCGCTATGGCTTTTTCACATCAACATGGGCGCTTGATTTCCTGGACCACTCAACGGTTGCGTACTGCCGCTGCACTGTTGTTCGTACTGGCACTGGGATTCGCGGGCGTTTGCCCTTCGGCGTACGGACAAACCCTCAAAGTACTCTACTCGTTCAGCGGACAGGGGCCGGATGGCATACAACCCATAGGCACCTTGGTACGCGACGCGGCCGGGAATCTTTATGGCCTAACGTACTATGGCGGAGATTCCAATTGCTCCCCAGAGACGAATGGCTGCGGAACCGTGTTTAAGGTGGATACGACCGGCAATGAGACCGTTCTGCATACCTTCGAAAACAAAAGCGACGGCGAAAATCCTGTAAGCCTGATCGGGACCCCGGCGGGCAATCTCGCCGGCGCTACACTCTACAACACGTTGTTCAGAGTGAGCGCAGCCGGGAAGTTCGGCAGTATTGACCCTTTCCTTACGCGGTCAGACGGCAGCGAACCCGTAGACCTGATCCACGACGCGCAAGGAAACCTCTACGGCACGACCACGACCGGCGGCGATCTAAATTGCAACAGTCCCTACAAAGGGGCTGGCTGCGGCAACGTGTTTAAGCTGGATAACAGCGGCAAGTTGACAGTACTGTACAACTTTACTGGCCCGCCAGACGGCAATGCCCCGAATGGCGTAATTCGTGACGCCGCGGGCAACTTCTATGGCACGACGGTAATCGGTGGCAATACCGCTTGCCACATCTATACCGAACCTGGGTGCGGCATAGTGTTCAAGGTGGATAGCACGGGCCACGAAACCGTCTTGTACAGTTTCACGGGCGGAGCAGACGGCGCAAATCCTACTTCTTTTGCGGACGCACCATTGGTCCGCGATGCGGCGGGCAATCTCTATGGGACTACGCCCCTTGGCGGCGATCTCAGTTGCTACGCGTTGGGCTGCGGAGTCGTGTTCAAGGTGGATACCACTGGGAAGGAGACGGTGCTGCACAGCTTCAGCGGAGTGGATGGGTCTGGTCCTAACGCAGGCCTGGTTCGGGACAGAGGGGGCAATTTTTATGGCACCACGGGTGGCGGAGGGCAGTTCAACCATGGGACGATTTTCAAGCTGGATAGCAAAGGAAATCTAACCGTGTTGCACAACTTCGGCTCTAGCGCCTCGGATGCTTCCGGACCGGTCGGAGGGCTGATTCGGGATGCCGCGGGCAACCTCTACGGCACGACATGGTACGGGGGCCTGTACGGAAGTGGCACAGTGTTTGAGCTCACAGGGCTGTCTGCTTCAAGCAAGTGATGGGCCCACTGTGGCCTCTGTGTCCTCATAACCGTCCCAATAATGCGCCGTCAAAAGGAACGTGGGTGAAAGGATCTAGAACCCCACCATGACCGGTTCCGGTTCCAGACGGATGCCCCAGATTTCTTCAACGCGGTGCTGGATCTGTTCTTTCAGGGCGAGGACATCGGCGGCGGTGGCTCCGCCGCGGTTGACGATGGCCAGAGCATGCCGCGTGGAAATACCGACATGCCCGAAGCCGAATCCTTTGGCGAAGCCGGAGCGCTCGACCAGCCAGGCGGCGGAAACCTTCTTGCGGGACTCGAGAGCGGGATAGCTGGGCACAGTTAGTCCTCGTGCAGCGGCACGCCGCTTCAGATCTTCGTGCTGTTGTTCCGAGAGTATCGGGTTCTTGAAGAACGAGCCGGCACTCTGAGAATCCGCGTCTCCGGGGACAATGAGCATGCCTTTGCGAGCGCGAATGTGGCGCACCGCCTCGCGCGTCTCGGCGAGATTGGGAGGGGTTTCGCGGCCTTCGAAGTGTTGTTTGAGATCGGCGTAGGTGATGTGCGGGAGGCCATCGGGCGTGAGCGCGTAGGTGACGCGGAGAACGATGAAGCGTCCGCGCTCGGTGGTGTTGAAGATGCTGGTGCGATAGCTGAAGCCGCAGGCTTCAGGGCAGAGTTCGCGAACCTGATTGTCTTTTAGGTCGAGAACCTGCACTGAGGCAATTGTTTCGGAGACTTCCTGTCCGTAGGCGCCAACGTTTTGCACGGGTGTGCCGCCGACGCTGCCCGGGATGCCGCTGAGGCATTCGACGCCCGCGCAGCGCGCCATCACTGCGTGGGAGACGAACTTGTCCCAGGATTCGCCGGCGCCGGCGTCGAAAGGAGTTTTACCTTCTTCATCGTGCCCACTGTGCTGTTCGATACCCTGGATTGCGATCTTTAACGCAAGGCCGGACCAACCGGCGTCGGCGACCAGCAGGTTGCTGCCGCCGCCCAGAACGAAGAGAGGCAGACTGCGAGAGCGCGCGAAGGTGACTGCCTCCTGCACGTCACCGACGGTGCTGGCCTCGACGAAATACCGCGCCGGGCCTCCGATCCTGATGGTGGTGAGTGGGGCGAGCGGAATGTTTTCGAGCAGGAGCACGAGTGAGTTTCAAATATACACAGGGGCGGGAATGGACGCACGGGGCTGTGGGTTCCGGGCGTACATCAGCCAAAACTCTGTTGACTCATCACAGATCAAGGAAGGCGCGAACGGACGTCAGGTCGTCAGTGGCACGAACACGGAAGCCGAGGTGCTTCATAATGACCTGCATGGCTACATTGTCGGTCAAGATCTCAGCGGAGACGCTGCCTAACTTTTCGTTGCGGGCAATTTCGACGACGCGGCGGAGCAGTTCTTTGCCTAAGCCAAGTTTCTGAAAATGGTCAGAAACCAGCACGGCGACTTCGGCTTCTTTGCCGGCGTGAAGCTTGTTCATGCGCCCAACGCCCATAATCTGGCGTTCTCCGGTCACGGGATCAGTGCGCTCGGCGACCAGCACCATTTCCTGGTCGTAGTCAATGAAACAGATGCGCGAGAGCCGCTCATGCGCTACACGCCGGCTCAGGGAATAGAAGTAGCGCAAGTAGACACTGCGATCGGAAAGGCTTTCGTGAAACTTCACCATCAGGGGTTCGTCTTCGGGGCGGATGGGGCGGATGGTGATTTGATTGCCGTCCTTCATTGTCCAGGGCGCGACGTATTGCGCGGGGTAGGGACGGCTGGCTGGCTGGTGTTCCTTCGCAGTCAGCGGCTGTCCCTCGAGGTCAGCCTCGGTTGAACTCATACGAGCCTCTTCAGTTCTGAACTTTAGGGTGCGGCGAAAGCTGTCACCGCGCTGTCCACTGCAAGGATAGACCATCGGGATTTCGCAGGACTCGGCCCGCAACTTGATTCATGTCGCGAACGGAGACGGAGTCTGGATCGTGTCACACCCGCAAGTGCTACGCAGGCATGAGTGTAGCTCGTCGGACGCGATATCGCCCATGCCGAACTGCGAGTAACGGCTCGCGTGAGATTCGAGTAGCAAAGTAGTTTCGGGACTCAAAGAGTGGACGTAGACAGATTTTTGGAGACAACCACAAATTGCGAAGAGTATTGCATACCGATCCCAGCTTTCAATTCGCGTTCGCTAGCTCTGCAAGCTACACCTGAGCATGACCGGGGTCATCGCCGTATAGAGGGTTGGGATCGGAGAAAAAGTAATGCGTACCAGGGAATAAGAGCGGCCAGCATCAGTTATCAAGTTATGAAGGCCGAGTGGAATTGTGAAACTTACATTTGACACGGTAATGCTTTTCGGATTGACGGTTGCCTTGTTTCAAGATTTGCAGGCACAAGGACAAACACAGGCAAGCTCGACTTTTGAGGTGGTCCCAACCCCGAACGAGAACTCCAACAGCGAACTGTTTGCGGCGTCGGCGTATTCCCCCAACGATATTTGGGCGGTAGGGCAGTCGACGATCCACTTTGATGGCACCACGTGGGCAGCGTTTCCCGCTCCGATGATCAAAGGCGACAACAACCGCTTTCTGCAGGGGGTGGTCGATATTTCTCCGACCTTAGCCTGGGCGGCGGGAAACGTTACCAATGGGGAGTTTAGTTTCTAGATTCTAGGTTCTGGGGGATACGATGAACGGTGGCATTATTCGCAAAGCAATCACAACGACAGTCGCTCTGGAACTCGAATACCGGGAGCCGTCTATCGTTCGTGAATTGGAACCGAATCCGAGCGGTCCGCAGGACTTCAATCCGCAGGGCGGTTGTTTGATTGAGTTTGCGTACCTCCTGAGCATGATCTGAAAGGGCAGAGAATTTCTTGATAAAAGAGGAAATTCGACTGTGCGAATCGGGCACGCGCAAAAAGCACTGGAAGCGCTGGGGACCCTACCTCAGCGAACGTGCATGGGGCACCGTACGTGAAGACTATAGCCCGCACGGGAACGCGTGGGAATATTTGCCACACGACCATGCGCGTTCCCGTGCCTATCGCTGGAACGAAGACGGCTTGGCCGGGATCAGCGATCGCCGGCAGATGATTTGCTTTGCTCTCGCACTGTGGAACGAGCGTGATCCGATTCTCAAGGAACGGATCTTCGGATTAACTGGAAACGAAGGGAACCACGGCGAGGACGTGAAGGAATACTACTTCTATCTCGACAGCACCCCTTCGCACTCCTACATGAAGTATCTCTACAAATACCCGCAAGCGGAGTTTCCTTACGCGAAACTGGTGGAGGAAAACCGCAGCCGCGGCAAGGGGCAACCGGAATTCGAACTGCTCGATACGGGTGTATTCGACGAAGATCGCTACTTCGACGTGTTCGTGGAATATGCCAAAGCCGATATAGAAGACATCCTGATTAAGATCACGGTCACGAACCGTGGCCCGGAAGCCGCTAATCTTCGGGTTCTGCCGACAACTTGGTTTCGCAATACGTGGTCCTGGGGAAACCGTGTTCGACGCCCGAGGCTGCACCAAGCGCGCCCCGCTCCCAATCCTGTCATCGAACTGAATTCGTCTCAGCTGGACCGATCTCAGTCCGAGACCCGCTGGCTCCATTGCGAAGGCTCTCCGGAACTTCTCTTTACCGAGAACGAGACGAACGCTCGAAGGCTATTTGGAATTGAGAGTCTCACTCCCTTCGTCAAAGACGGGATCAATGACCATGTCGTGCACGGTGTCAAAGATGCGGTCAATCCCGAACATGTTGGCTCGAAAGCAGCCGCCCATTACAAAGTGTCACTCGGTTCGGGAGAGACGGTTGTAATAAGGATGCGACTTGGCGACTCTGACTTCAAAGGAAAGAACGCGTTTGATGCCTTCGACAAGACGTTTGCGCTCAGGCAGCGTGAGGCGGATGAATTTTACGCAACGGTGATTCCTCAGAATCTCTCCGCCGACGCTCAGAATGTCATGCGCCAGGGCTTTGCGGGGATGCTCTGGTCCAAGCAGTTCTATCACTACGTCGTCAAAGATTGGCTGCGAGGCGACTCGGGCAGCCCACCCCCGCCCCAGGAGCGAAGGAAGGGGCGCAATCATCAATGGACTCACTTGTACAACGCCGACGTGATATCCATGCCCGACAAGTGGGAGTATCCGTGGTATGCGGCCTGGGACCTGGCGTTCCACTGCATTCCGCTGGCCCTCGTCGATTCCGACTTCGCCAAAGAGCAGCTCACGCTGATACTGCGCGAGTGGTACATGCACCCCAACGGACAGATACCCGCTTATGAGTGGGCTTTGGGAGACGTTAATCCGCCCGTGCATGCATGGGCCGCGTGGCGCGTGTACAAGATCGACAAGAAGCGCACGGGCATAGGCGACCGCGAATTTCTGAAACGTATCTTCCACAAACTAATGTTGAACTTCACCTGGTGGGTAAACCGCAAGGATGCTGAGGGCATGAATATCTTCCAGGGCGGATTTCTCGGGCTGGATAACATCGGCGTATTCGATCGCGGCGCTCCCCTGCCTACCGGCGGGTATATCGAGCAGTCTGACGGAACCAGTTGGATGGCCATGTACACCCTGAACTTGCTGGCGATCGCACTGGAACTGGCTACCGAAGAATCCTGCTACGAAGATCTGGCCAGCAAATTCTGGGAGCACTTTATCTACATCGCACATGCTATGAGCCATCGGGGCCACCACAGCATCGGACTTTGGAATGAACAAGACGGGTTTTTCTACGACGTGTTGAAACTGCCTGACGGCACCGAATTTCCAATGAAGATTCGCTCCATGGTGGGATTGATCCCGCTGTTTGCGGTCGAGACTCTGGAGCCGGAAGTGCTCGATCGGCTGCCCGACTTCAAGCGGCGCCTGGAATGGTTCATCGATAACCGTCCCGACCTCACGGAAAATTTCGCTTGTATGCGCAGCGAGGGAATGGGCGATCGCCGGTTGTTGTCCATCACAAATCAAGATCAGCTGCGCGGCATTCTTAAGTACATGCTGGACGAGCGTGAGTTTCTGTCACCGTACGGGATCCGCGCGCTGTCGCGGTTTCATCGCGAAAACCCTTATACACTCCACGTCAATGGAACCGAACACCGAGTGGACTATGAGCCAGGCGAATCGTCGACCGGAATATTCGGAGGCAATTCGAACTGGCGGGGCCCGATCTGGTTTCCGGTGAATTTTCTCCTGATCGAGTCTTTGCAGAAATTCCACCACTATCTAGGTAACGATTTCAAAGTTGAGTTCCCAACTGGATCGGGAAACATGAAGACGTTGTGGCAAGTGGCGGGTGAACTGTCTCGCCGGATGACAAACATTTTTCTTCGTGACAAGAACGGCCGCCGGCCGGTATTCGGCAACCTGGACAAGTTCCAGACGGACCCTCATTGGCGCGACTTGCTTCTTTTTCACGAGTACTTCCACGGCGACTCCGGTTTCGGAGTGGGCGCCAGTCATCAAACCGGGTGGACCGGCGTGGTCACCAAGTTAATGCAACAGAGCGGCGAATTCCGCGAACATAAAAAAAATGAGCCAGCGGCTGCCACTGTACCGGCGAGCGGAATTGAATTGTGGGACGGCGCTTCCGCACCTACATAGATGCGTGCCCTCTCCAGACCGCGCTTAACGCGCCGGCGGTCAATCTTTTGGGTTCAGCTTTTGTCATGATCGGCTCCTCCTCCTGGGAAATACGCTGAGAATTGCCAGCCTATTCGTCGTGTTTATGAGGCACCGCCACGTAGCCGTGGAACGTTCCCACTGCATCGATATAGAGACCGACAATCGCCCCGGCTGGATTGATGGCGAAGGCGTCGGTGAGCGTGGCATTGAACGGCGGGCTGCTCGGGACGTCGATGGTGATCGGGCTAACCGCGCCCCGGTTCTGCAGGAATCCGTGTTCGTTGCCGTTGGTGTCGTCATACAGGCCTACGAAGTTTGCGGCCGGATTGATTCCCCAAGTCTGCGTAAGCGTGCTGCCGGGAACGTCATACCGTTGAAATGCGCCGTGGTGCACGATGTAGCCGTGGTATTGGCCGCTTGAATCCGGGGGATCGACGTAGAGGCCGACGATAATTGATCCATCGGGAGTGGCGCCGTTGTTCATGGATCCCACCACCGATTCCGTGGGGTTCTTCAGTTCGCCGCCGCCTGCATCCAGGGTGATAAACGTGTCGAGACCGCTGCGGCCAAAACCGACCATCGAAGTGAAATAGTCGTCGTCGTGATCGCAACCGTAGATAGTTCCGTTCGGTGAGATGGCGTTCGGGACGGAGCCTTTCTTGCCGGGAACCAGAACATCAGAAAATTGGCCCTTGCGGTAGAGAAATCCTCGCCGGCACTGGGGTGAGAAGGGCGGGGTGTCGACTGTGCAGGCTGGGGCTCCGGGCGCTCCCGGTGGAGCAAAATAGTCGCCGACGATGTCGCCCCGGGCGTTGATGCCATTGGCCCCGGTTTGCAGCGCTCCGGAGACTCCAACCAGGCTGCCGGGGACATCCACCGTGGAGAAGTTGCCGTTCTTCAGCAAGAAGCCGTGTTCGTTGCCAGCGCTATCGAAGTAAATCCCGACGATGGATCCGCGAGCGTTGATGCCCGTGGCTAACGTATTTGAGGCGCCTGGCACGTCAACGGCAGCGAATGTGAAGGTTGTCCCGCTGGGTTCATCCATTGCGGGTTCGGGGACAGTCTGTCGCGATTGGGGATGGCTGTGGTCCTGCATTGAGGACATGCCACGTGTGCGCGGCATCGTGATCGACTGTGCGGCGCTGGCGGCGCTCAGAAGTAACAACGCCGGGATCAGCGTGAAGATGTACACGAGCTTGGCAACCTGCAAGCTGTTTCCTGAGTTTTTCATTGGATCCTCCGAGTATTCCTCTGTTAGCTTCGTTCCCTTGCTACTGAGAAGAAGCGCAAACCAGCAGTCGCCTCCCTCACCGGAAAGGGAAATATTCCTGAAGGGACAAGGCTCCAATCCTCTGTTTTTCTTGGATGATTCGGGCAGGGGTGCACAAGCCTTTAGCTTGAAACCAAACGGGCCAGCCTGCGGGCGGCCACCCGCCGTTTACGCCTTGAACGAAAACCATGTTGTTGCCTAGAACTTCGAAACCGTCGTGCTACTGAAGTTCGCCACCCATATGTTCGCCCCGTCGTAGACTATTCCGGAACCTATTGCACCAGGGGTGTTTCCGACAGTGAAGGTGCCGAGGTTGGACCCGTCACTGGCACGCAGCTTGGTGACGCTGCTAGGATTCCCGGAATTCTCCACCCAGATGTTCGCTCCGTCAAAGGCTAATCCAAAAGGGAAGGGCCCGGCGGCAAAGGTGCCGAGGTTGGACCCGTCGCTGGCCCGCAGCTTGGTGACGTTGTTGCTGCCATAAATAGCTACCCAGATGTTCGCTCCATCGAAGGCTATTGCGGTGGGAAACGTTCCGGTTGCAAAGGTGCCGAGGTTGGACCCGTCGCTGGCCCGCAGCTTGGTGACGTTGTTGCTGCCCTCGTTTGCTACCCAGATGTTCGCCCCGTCGAACGCTACTCCAAAAGGAGTGCCTCCGACGGCGAAGGTGCCGAGGTTGGACCCGTCGATGGCTCGCAGTTTGGTGACGGTGTTGTCGCCCCCATTCGCGACCCAAATGTTCGTTCCATCGAAGGCTATTCCGTTGGGAAGGGTTCCAACTGCGAAGGTGCCGAGGTTGGACCCGTCGCTGGCCCTTAGCTTGGTGACGTTGTTGCTGCCGTCATTCGTCACCCAGAGGTTCGCCCCGTCAAAGACAATTTCGTAGGGAAAACTTCCGACCGCGAAGGTGCCGAGGCTGAACCCGTCGCTAGCCCTTAGTTCAATGACGTAGCCGTTGCCGTAGCCCTGGCCGCCGTAGTTGCTATTATTAGAAGTAGCCACCCAGATGTTCGCTCCATCAAAGGCCATTCCCACGGGATTGTTTCCGGCGTTTCCTCCGACCGCGAAGTCTTGCCGGTACCATTGAAGAAGCGCGGCCTTTTGCTGAATCAAGGACACGCCGCCAGCCGGACCCTGGGGTCCCTGCTGCCCGGCGGGCCCGATTGATCCCGCAGGGCCGGCGGTTCCCGCTAGTCCTGCGGGTCCCGCCGGTCCGGGTGGCCCGACTGGGCCTGCTGATCCACTCGGGCCTGGTGCGCCTGCGGCTCCGGCGGTGCCTTGCGCAGCCATGACGCTCCACGCCGGAGAATTCTGATCCGGGGTGGGACTGTTTGGTCCTTGGTTGGCCGCGGTCGCCACATAGCTTGCGCCCTGAAAGGTAACAACGTCGTTCACCGCGTAGGACGCGGAGTTGTCAAACGCGTTGCGGAAGTTGAATCCTGTTCCATTCGCACCTGCGGGTCCGGCGGCACCCGCCGCACCAGTTGCACCCGTCATTCCCGTCAACCCCATCAACCCCTGCGGACCCTGTTGTCCCGCTGGGCCGGCAGATCCTGTCGCGCCCGCCGGTCCCGGGGGCCCAGCGACTCCTTGCGATCCTGCCGCTCCGGCTAAGCCTTGTTGTCCCTGTGGTCCCTGAGGGCCTTGTGGTCCCTGAGGGCCCGCCGACACTAGCACCAACGGCAGCTGTGCGGTGTGGCTGGTGAAGATGTTCTCTTTGCTGTCGAAGGAGACCGAGATCTTGCTGCCGGAACTTGGCACCAGGGCAATCCCGTTGTTGGTTAGCGTGCCATTGAGCCAGGCTTGCACCGTCGAAGTCATATCGAGGGACAAGTACCCGGTGCTGCTGACCGACACGGCGCTGAATAGTTTCGTGCCCAGCGCGGGAGCACTGTTGTAAGTAATTTTCCCCTCCGACCAGGAGCCGCTGACCTGATATACATCCATGGTGCCGGAGGTGAGCACGGCATCGGTGTAGAGAATCAGGGTGGCTTTCGAGACGTTCGAGGCGGTCACTCCGGCGCCCAGGTTGGCCGTGCTGAATTTGATGTAGGTGTTCGAGCCCGAGCCGACGATCAGGGCGATGCTGTTGCCGAAATTCGTGGTTGGGAAAAACGACGAAGTGTTAGCGTCGTCGGTGACCACCACCTGGGCTTGAGCGAACGCGGAGAAGACAGCGAGAAGCAACATCTCAAGGATAAAGGTTCTGGCGCGCATGACCCGCCTCCACAGTGAGTTGGGAATCCACTTTTCTGATTTCGTTCAACCGATGTGTTCGTTCCCTTGCTACTGAGAAGAAGCGCAAAGGTGAGATCAAGTCCCTCACGGAGCGCGAAATTAGTTTTTCGGGGTTCGGCTCAAGGTGCCAAAAACCCTCTGTTTTCATGGCGTTGACTTAGGTTCAAAATTGGGGTATTGTCGGGCGAAATTCTGCGAGTCCGGTCGGCAGACTGGGGGCCAGCATTTGCCGGGCACCACATCCAACCAGGTTACCGAGCTACTGCGGAGATGGAGAGAAGGCGACCACGCGGCGCTTGACTCGCTGATGCCGCTGGTCTACGACGAGCTTCGCCGGGTGGCACACAACTACTTGCAGCGGGAGCGCCTCGATCACACACTTCAAAGCACCGCAGTCGTACATGAAGCATATCTCCGGCTGGTCGAGAATGCGGTTGAGTTTCAGAACCGGGAACACTTTTTCGCAGTCTCAGCACAGTTGATGCGGCAAATCCTGGTGGACTATGCCCGAAGGCATCGGTCCCGCAAGCGTGACGGCGGCTACAAACTCGCGCTCGACGAAGCCTTGAAACTTCCGTCCAAGGACGTTGATCTCGTCGATCTCGATGATGCCCTCAAAGAGCTTGCCCGCATGGATGCCCGGCAAGGTCGCATCGTAGAGTTGCGCTTTTTTGCCGGCCTGTCGATCGAGGAAACCGCTAACGTGTTGTCGCTCTCCGCAGCCACAGTGGAACGCTCGTGGGCTTCGGCACGGGCCTGGTTGTACCGGCAAATGAACAGGAATGCTGCCTCATGACTGGGGAACGCTGGCAGGAAATCAGAAACGTCCTGGAAGCCGCGCTGCAAATGGATCCTGAAAAGCGGCGCGCTTATCTGGATCAGGCCTGTGCTGCGGACCCGCCCTTGCGCCACGAAGTCGATTCGCTGCTGGCGGCGGACAAGGAGGCGCAGAGCGGCTTCTTGCAATCCCCACCCCTGGCTGTACGGCTGGAGAAAGGTACGCGGCTCGGGGACTACGAAATTCAATCGCTGCTCGGGGCTGGCGGTATGGGTGAAGTCTATCGAGCCCTCGATCTGCGCCTGCGCCGCGAAGTCGCCGTCAAGGTGTTGCCCGCAGTCGTTTCCTCCGATCCTGAACGCTTGCGGCGTTTCGAGCAGGAGGCCACGGCCGCGGCCGCCCTGAATCATCCCAACATTCTCGCCGTGCACCAACTGGGTACCTATGCGGGAACACCGTATCTGGTTTCGGAGCTGCTGGAAGGAGAAACGCTGCGCGAGCAGATCCGACGAGGCCGTATCGCGCCGCGCCGAGTGCTCGATTACGGAGTGCAAGTCGCGCATGGCTTGGCGGCGGCACATGACAAAGGTATCGTGCATCGCGACCTGAAGCCGGAGAACTTGTTTGTCACCAAGGATGGGCGAGCGAAGATTCTAGACTTCGGACTGGCGAAGCTGACGCAGGCGCAACCCGGCTCCGAACGCAGTGCGCCGACGATTGGCAGCGAGACCGAGCCGGGCCTGGTAATGGGTACGGTCGGCTATATGTCGCCGGAGCAAGTGCGGGGACAGAATGCGGACCATCGCGCCGACATTTTTGCCTTCGGCGCGATTCTGTACGAAATGTTGACGGGCAAGCGCGCTTTTCAGAAGCCGACTTCGCCGGACACGATGGCCGCGATCCTGAATGAGGACCCGCCGGCGATTTCGCAGACCACTCCCGGCCTCTCCCCTGCAATGCATCGGATCGTGCATCGCTGTCTGGAGAAAAATCCGGAGCAACGATTCCAGTCGGCGTCGGACCTGGCATTCGCGTTGGCGGCGCTCACGGACGCACCAGACATCATCAACAAAGCGTTGGAGAAAGGCGACAGTGCGCGGAAACGACGTATTGGTTTGGCCGCTAGCATCGGCCTTCTGGCAGCGGCCTTGCTGGCACTCAGTTCACTGTGGGTTGCGCGGAGGTGGCAGTCCAAGCGTGCCGCTGCCGATGCCTCCGGAATTCGATCATTGGTGGTCCTTCCGCTTGCGAATCTGTCGGGCGATCGTGAGCAGGATTATTTTGCCGATGGCATGACAGAACAGCTCACAACCAACCTCGGCCAAATCAGTGCACTGCGCGTGATTTCGCGGACCTCGGCCATGCACTACAAGAATACCAACAAGACCCTGCCGGAGATTGCAGGCGAATTGCACGTGGATGCGGTCGTAGAAGGATCGGTGGAACGAGTGGGCAACCAGGTGCGGATTACGGCCCAGTTAATCGAAGCATCCACGGACCGGCATCTTTGGGCCAAAAGCTACGAGCGCGATTTGCGGAGTGTTTTATCTCTCCAGGATGATGTGGCCCAGGCAATCGCCAGTGAGGTCAGAATTAAATTGACTCCGCAAGAACGCGGGCACCTCACAACCGCGCGTCTGGTCAATCCCGCAGCCCACGAGTTTTACCTTCGCGGCCTTTATGAACTGCGCAAGGGAACAGAAGAGGGCATTGAAGAAGCCATCAAGAAATTCCAGCAGGCGGTTGCCACCGATCCTAACGAAGCGCTGGCCTATGCTGGATTGGCAGACGCGTACTACGACCAGAGCACAATCCTGAGGGCTCCCCTCGAAGTGATGCCCAAAGCCAAGGCGGCCGCTATAAGGGCCATCGAACTTGATGATTCGCTAGCCGAAGCTCATGGCTCGCTGGGATTCGTCAAGCTTCTCTTTGACTGGGATTGGGCGGGCGCGGAGCACGAATTCCGGCGTGCGCTGGAACTCAACCCCAACCTGCCTCGCGTACACATGGGATACGCTATCTACCTGCTCACCCTTCGCCGCCCTGATGAAGCCAGCGAAGAATTCGGCCGGGCAGATGCGATCGATCCGTTCACGGGGCAGTCCCACATGGACAGGGCATGGTTGCTGTTCAACGTGAGTCGCTTTGAAGAGGCAATCCAGGCCGCGACCTCGGCAGGAGACGATCGTGTGGTCGCACTCTCGAGTGCTGAATTAGGGCGCTCAGAAGAGGCAATCGCTGCTGCCGATCGCGCAGTGACAAAGACAAAGAATCCGCTATGGGTGGCTCAAATCGCGTCTGCTTACGCCTTGGCCGGTAAAAAAGATAAAGCCAGGGCGCTTCTCACAAGTATCGAGGCTCAGGTGCGTCAGCGCTACGTTTGTGGATTCAATGTGGCTTGCGTTTACGCGGGGCTCGGAGAAAAGGAGCAAGCCTTCACCTGGCTTGAGAAGGCTTATCGGGATCGCTCTGATTGAATACCCTTCGTCGGGGTGGATCCCCGACTCGACCCGCTGCGAAGCGACCCCCGCTACGCCGACCTGCTGCGGCGGATCGGTCTGCCAACATCGGCCCAGTGACCCCAGTTCTGTTGTTTGCCGCAATTCGGGCGAGACTCGCGTCCAGGTTCTTCACGCCTTTCATAAAGCGAATTTGGCCGGTGCGGCTTGCAGCGCTGAGACGCAATGTGTCTCAGCGTTGCGGGTTGGCTGACGGAGCGTGGTGGCGGATCGCCTGTTCCAGCCCTGCTCCGAACAGTTCCGGACGCAGATAGTGTCTGATCCTGCGCCGGCTTGTCCTCTTCCGCCTGGATGCGGTGGGCGTTGGCGTAGGCGTCCTGGTGAATGACCGTCACCTGCCAGGAAACTTTCACGTTAGGTTTGTCGGTACGAATGGTGAACGGGTTATGGCTGACCTCGGAAGCGACGATGGCCCGCGCGAACTACCCGACCACGGTCAAGCAAGTGTTGGTGCTGGCGACCTGTTGCCTCGCATGCCCAGGGTTCGCGGTGGGTCGCCCGCCTACTGCATCGCGTACTGCACAGTTGCCGTCATGTTCCCTCCGGATTGGCAGCCCACTATAAGTCCATTTGCTTCCAGCCCGACGATTTGTACGGGTGTCCCAGCCGCAACAAGGACGTTGAGGGGACCCGAGTCAGCATAACCCACGAAGGCTCCGGTCGTGATGAAATAGGGGAGGGGATTGCCGCCTGCAATAAAGCCCATTTGTGAATTGGTTCCACATTGGTTATTGTCCGCGCTGCCAGTAGCGGCAGTGAAGCGCGTGATCACTATCGGCTCGTCAGGAATGAAGTAACCAGCTGGCTGAAATTGACTGGTGGTAAAATTTGCCACGGTGCCGGAGAAGGTCATGCGCGGACTGTGGCTCATCGGTTTGTCGCCGCCAATGGCAAGAGTGCCAGTGACGGTGGCGTTGCTGGTAATGGCGACGTTGCCCTGGAAGTATCCGGCGTAGCCGCCGGCGCTGTTGACGCCGACCACACCGGTGCCTGTGGGGCTTGAGGTAGTTCCCGTTACTCCCGAGCCAGTGCCTGTGCCATACACGCCAGCGTTGTTGCCCGTCCCAAACACGCCCGTACCCGTCGGGCTTGAGCTTTGCCCGTACAGACCGTAGGCATTGCCGGAAGTTGAGAAGTTGGTGCCGACCACTCCCGAGCCTGCGGGACTCACGGCGTTTCCCGTTACTCCTGAGCCGATTCCCGTTCCATAGACGCCCGTACCGGTCGGGCCGAAGCTTTGGCCAAACACCCCGTAGGCGCTGCCTGGGGCGGTTGAGTTGTTTACTCCTCCCACGCTCGGAACAGCCGGATTGAAGCTTAGTCCCTGAACACCGTAGCCGCCTCCCAGGGTTGAGGTTGACTTGTTGGTTCCGACCACGCCCGAACCGAGCGAACTGTTGGTGGATCCGGCGACGCCAGGCCCCAGTCCCACTGCAGATGTGTTGCTGCCGGAGATTCCTACATTGGAACTACCCGCTGTCTGAGCGACGATTCCGTCCCCTGCGGGTACAGTGAACGTTTGGGTTCCGGTGAAGGTGTTGGCGGCTGTGAGTTCGGGCACAACGGCCGTGTTCAAGTTCAGGGTAACATTGCCACTCGTGCCGCCGCCGCTCAGACCTGTTCCTGCGGTAACGCCCGTGATCGTTCCGCCGCCACCACCGCTGCCGCCGCAACCGGTGCAAGTTCCGGTGACGGTGAGGTTGCCGTTGACGGTGAGAGTTGCCGGATTGGACACGCTGCCGTTGACGGTGAGAGTTGCCGGATTGGACACGCTGCCGAAGTTCACGGTGGGCGGCGGCGTCCCGCTGGGGGCTTCTACGTCCAGCGTGGCTCCAGGGGTGGCCGTGCCGATGCCGACCTTCGCACTCTGGCACGCGGGTAGACCGTTAGTGCTGCAACCGTTCAGATTGGCGATGCTGCCGAGCACCAGGGAATTGTCCTGGCTGACCACGGCATAGGCTCCGATGGCGGTGGAGTTATTAAGTCCAGTCGAAGCCGAGTCTGGCCCGGCACCAAATCCCACAGCCGTGTTGATGCTGCCCGTAACGTTGTTGCGGAGCGCATTCGACCCGCTGGCGGTATTTAAAGCTCCCGTGGTGTTCGCCAAGAGCGCGCTTGAGCCAATGGCCGTATTGTTGCTCGAAACGTTGAAGCCGCCGCCGCCGCCGTTGTTGTTCAACGCCCCGAAGCCGACGGCTGTGTTGAAGTCGCCGGGAGAAAATTTGCTGGTGAAAATTCCCGAAAACCCGAGGAACGCATTGTCGCCGCCACCCGAACCCGAGGTATACGCGAAGGGTTGGCCGTTTCCGTTGAGGTAGAGCGCCGTACCGTAAATGTTCCCGCCCGAGATCGAGCCGGTCGTGGTGAGGTTGGTCGCCGAAAGGGAGGCGGCGGTTGTATTCCCGGTGAAGGTGTTGGTGCCGGAGAAAGTGTTGTTGCCTGCGAAGGTGTTGGCAGCGCCGAGTTGTGGCACTACCGAGGTATTGATGGACAAAGTGCCGCTGCTGGTGATGGGACCGCCGGTAAGGCCGATGCCGGTGGCCACACTGGTCACGGTGCCGCTGCCGCCGCCACCCCCGCCGCTGGCGGCTGTGGTTTGAACCGTACCGTCCGGAAACTTGAAACCACCGGCGGAGCGAATGATACCGTTCACGTCCAGGGGATACGCCGGCATGGTCGTGCCGATGCCGACATTGACGCTGGTGCCGCCATTTACTCCCGTAATCGCGCCCAGAACGAGCGCATTGCTCTCTTCGACTTCGGAATTCGAGCCGATGGCCGTGGCGTTGTTGAGCGTTCCCGTCGAGACAGCGGAACCAGCGCCCAAGAAGGTGTTGTTGCTTGCGCTCATATAGGAACCATCAAGGGACTGACCAGCCAGAATGCCCATCGCGGTGTTGTACGAGCCCGTCGAGTTGGTGCTGAGTGAGTTATATCCGCTTGCCGTGTTGTTATTTCCGGATGTGTTATTCGAGAGAGCCGCGGAACCGCTGGCAGTGTTGAAGCTTCCAGTATTTGGAAATAGCGCCGCATTGCCGACGGCGGTGTTGTCATGCCCCGTGAGGTTGGAGTAGAGGGCTGTGTTCCCGGCTGCGGTATTGGCGGAACCCTGGGTATTGGAATAGAGAGCCTGCTCGCCGCTGGCGGTGTTGTAGGAACCGCTGGTATTGGAATACAGCGCCTGGCTGCCAGTGCCCGCATTGAATTGACCGGTGGTGGTCGTGTTCCCGGCAAACCCCAGAAAGGCATTCTGGTTAAAGGCGGAGCCGAAAGCGAACGGAGTTCCCCCGATGTTGAAGCTGGTTGCGGCGTTGACGGTTCCGTTGACATCCAGCGTGGCCTGCGGCATGGTCGTGCCGATGCCGACCATCCCCGTGATGGTCTGATTGCCGGTGAACGCATTCGCGCCGAGCGTGGCGAATGCGCTTTCTGCGGTCAGCGGTACGAAGGTGCTGTTGGCATAATTCTCGGCCGTAGTTTGGGCGGTATTCGCTGCCGTGGTGGCGAAAGTTTCCGCGGTGTTGATGCCAGCAGTGAGGTCGGATTGGAACGCCACTATGCCTTGATTGACGTTCAGCGTGACGGTGGGTGTACTGCCACCGCCGCTCAGACCGGTTCCGGCCAAGACGGTCGTGATCCCGCCGCCGCCACTTCCCGAGAAGGTTTGGTTGGGAGCAAAGCTGATGATTCCGTTCGGCGCAACGGAGAGCCCGGTCGGTTGCGGCGTGGCACCTGCGGACCCGAAGAGCAAGTTCAGGTTGGCGGAGGGCGTTGCGCCGTCAACATTTGTCGCCTGCCAGCGGAAAGTCTGATTGGTATTCGAGCTGCCGTCGGAGGCCGAAGCCGTAAGATCAAGCGGATTCGAGGGCGATCCCCCGGTGGCAGGCGTGCTTCCGATGGCGGGGAACACTACACCTCCGGCAGCCGTGAGCAAACCGGTGAAAGTGTTGGCTGCGCCCAACTGCGGTACGACGGCTGTATCGATGGAGAGCGCGCCAGTGGTTGTTATCGGGTTTGGGCTGGCGATTACGCCGAGTCCGCCGCCTACGCTCGTAACCCCGCCGCCTCCGCCAGTCACCGTAGCGCAAAGCCATCCGCCACTATCCGCTCCGTTCCAGGCGAGAACTTGTCCGAGGCCGCAGGTGTTGATCAGGCTCAGATTCAGATTGCCCGTCGTGCCTCCGCCGATCAATCCGCTGCTGTTGGTTGTGGTGATTCCGGTGATCGTGCCTCCGCCGCTGGCGAACACAATGTCCAACTCGGGTGGATGGCTGGTCTGCGTGTTTTCTTTGCTGTCGAACAAGACACCCAGGCCGCTGTTGGCGACGAGCGCGATGCCGTCATTAGATTGGCTGCCATCGAGCCATGCCTGTACGGCCGAAGTGACGTCAACAATAACGTAGTTATTTACGTTCGCCTTGGTTAGCGGGATGCTGCTGGCAATAGTGGTTCCGAGCGCAGGAGCGTTGTTGTACGTGATCCCGAGTTCCGTCCACGAGCCGTTGGCGAGGTCCACGTTGAAGCTGCCCCCAGCAGGCGAAATGTAGTTGACGAAGAGTTTGACGGTGGCTTTGGTGACGTTAGCACCGGTGTAGCTGGAAGGGATTGAGGACAGATCAAACTGGATATAAGAGTTGGCGATCGCATGGGAAAAAGGCGCAGATTCCACTTGAAGCGCCGGGGCAGTGCCGTAGTTTTGGCCTGCTTTGTTGCTCAAGGTATAGGAGTCCTGGCTGGGGGTAAACTGCGCGAAGGCGCCAGTCAACAAACCTAATGTGGAAAGCAACAGTACCGCCAACCGTGTCTTCAAGTTTTTCATGGCGCGCTCCGGTGTTTCTCTCGTCGAACGTTCTCCGAACCCAGACAAATGGCAAGCAACGACAGTGAACGGCATCGGTTCATAAATAGCCGATTCTTGCGAGATTCTTCGACCGCCTTCAGGTTTCGGGGAAGGTCTCCATCCAAAAAACCTGTGAATGGCAGTAGTTAGAAACCCTGTCATCTCCCTAAAGCGAAATTGCGAGGGAAATTGGACCATGAAGAGCGAAAGTTTCTTGATCTCTGTTCAAAATGGTGAGAAACTTCACCGCGTGGGCGACGAAGTATCCTTTTTTCAATAGGTTGACATCGATACTGACTGCGGCTAGGTTACTGCCCAAGCTTTCGGGGGCAGAATTAGGTGGCTGGTTGTCGGAAATACCGTCAAAAACCGTCAGCACGTTACTGGCAAACTGGTACGCGGGCGACGACGAGGCCTTGCGCGAAGCGGTTCCTCTCGTTTATGACGAGCTCCGACGAGTTGCGCATAATTATTTGCGGAACGAACGCCCCGACCACACGCTGCAAAGCACCGCCCTGGTGCACGAAGCGTATTTGCGCCTGGAGAAGCAGGGCGCCGCTCCGCTCCAAAACCGTGCTCATTTCATGGCCATCTGCGCTCAGTTGATGCGGCAGATTCTGGTCGAGTACGCGCGCAACCGCAACGCCGCCAAACGAGATGGAGGCTACCGACTGACGCTGGACGACAATTTAGCATTCAAGATGCCGAGCGTGGACATGGTCGCTCTCGACGATGCGCTGAACGAATTGGCCAAGCTTGATCAGCAGCAGTGCCGCATTGTCGAGATGAAATTCTTCGGTGGCCTCTCCATTGAAGAAACTGCGGACGCACTGAATATCTCGCCCACCACCGTGAAGAGGCACTGGGCTACGGCCCGGCTCTGGCTGCATCACCAGATGAGCAAGGAACGAGAATGAGGCCGGAGCGCTGGCAACAGATTCGCGACGTGCTGGAGAAAGCGCTGGAGTTGGCGCCGGGAGAGCGTTCCGCGTTTCTGAATCGTGCCTGTTCGTCCGATCAATCGCTGCGCGACGAAGTGGAAACGCTGCTCGCCTCCAGCGACGACGTGCGGTCGAGCTTTCTGCAATCCTCCGCGCCGCGAGTCGCGCTCGCTGTGGGCACCAGGCTCGGCGAGTATGAGGTGAAATCGCTCGTAGGCGCCGGCGGCATGGGCGAGGTGTATCGCGCCCGCGATTCGCGGCTGGGGCGCGATGTGGCCATCAAGGTTCTGCCGGCTTCCCTCTCCGCGGATTCCGACCGGTTGCGGCGCTTCGAGCAGGAGGCGCGAGCGGCGGCGGCGCTGAACCATCCCAACATTCTTGCCGTGTTTCAGATGGGTACTCACGAAGGCGCGCCCTATCTGGTCTCGGAACTGCTGGAGGGAGAAACACTCCGTGAGCAAATCAAGCGCGGCCGCGTGGCCGTGCGCAAGGCGGTCGTTTACGGAGTGCAGATTGCGCGCGGACTGGCCGCGGCTCATGAGAAGGGCATCGTTCATCGTGATCTGAAGCCGGAGAATCTGTTCGTCACCAAAGACGGGCGGGTGAAGATTCTGGATTTTGGGTTGGCAAAGCTGACACACTCGGCGGGATCCGAGAACGCGCCGACGCAAACCGAGGGAACCGAAGCGGGAGTGGTCATGGGTACGGTGGGCTACATGTCGCCAGAGCAGGTGCGGGGACAAGCCACCGACCCTCGCACCGACATTTTTGCCTTCGGTGCGGTCCTGTACGAGATGCTGGCAGGCAAGCGGGCATTTCGGAAGCCGACGTCGCCGGAGACGATGGCGGCGATCCTCAACGAAGACCCGCCCGGCATTTCGCAGTTCAATGCAAATATTCCGCCGGCCCTGCAGCGGGTGGTGCATCGCTGTCTGGAGAAGAACCCGGAGCAGCGGTTTCAATCCGCATCAGACCTGGCGTTCGCGCTGGATGCGCTGTCGGAAACCGGAGGATCGTCACCCTCGGCGATGGCCTTCGCGACTGGCCCCGGGAAACGCTGGAAGATCCTTATCCCAGCTGTGATGGTTGTGATTGCGATGTCAGCCGGCGCTTACTTCTATTTGCACCGTAAGCCCAAGCTCACAGACAAGGACACGATTGTCCTCGCCGATTTTGCCAACAGCACGGGCGATCCGATCTTCGACGACACACTGAAGACGGCGCTGACCGTGTCACTGCAGCAATCGCCTTTCCTGAGTGTGCTCCCGGACAGCAAAGTCGCGGAGACGCTGCAAGAAATGACTCGTCCAGCCAACACGAAACTCACGCCCGAGGTGACGCGCGAGCTTTGCCAGCGGGCGAGAAGCAAGGCCTATATTGCGGGGTCGATTGGCAGTCTGGGCAGCGAATTCGTGCTGGGATTGAAGGCGATCAATTGCCAGAATGGAGACACGCTGGCCCAGGAGCAGGCAACGGCGGTGTCCAAGGAGAAGGTGCTGGGCGCGCTGGGCGAAGCAGCCTCGAAGCTGCGCGGCCAACTGGGCGAATCGCTGACAACGCTGCAAAAGTTTGATGTTCCGCTGTACCAGGCCACGACATCTTCGCTCGAAGCTCTGAAAGCGTACAGCCTGGGGCACAAGATTGAGAACGAGAAAGGCCTGGTCGCAGCCCTGCCTTACGAGCTACGGGCCATCGAGCTTGACCCGAATTTTGCCATGGACTACCTGGCCGTGGGCGGCATCTACCTCAGTCTCGGCCAGTCAGGCCGCGCCAGCGAGTATCTGACCAAGGCGTTCCAGTTGCGGCAATATGCCACCCAGTGGGAAAGACTAGTCATCACCGCTGACTATTATCAGTATGTAACCGGGGAACTGGATAAAGCGCTCCAGACCTTTCAAGAGGGGATTGCTAACTATCCGCGGGAACCGATACCCTCCGACGATTTGTCCATGGCATTCGCAGCTAAGGGGCAGTACGAGAAAGCTGCCGAGACCGCGAGACAGGGCATTCTCGACAAACCTCAATACCCCGGTAATTACCTAAACCTCGCCATCTATGACCTTTCTTTGCAGCGCCTTGAGGAGGCGCGGCAAGTCATTCACGAAGCGCAGGCACGAAAAATAGACGATTATGAAGTTCCCTTTCAGCTCTACCGCCTTGCCTTTCTCGAATCGGATCCTGCAGCGATGGCGGAGCAGCAACAATGGTTCGTGGGCAAGCTCGACTACGAGAACTTTGGCCTGGCGCTCGCATCCGACACCGAGGCATACGCGGGTCATGTCAGTAAGGCACGGGAGTTGTCCCGGAAGGCGGCGGACTCCGCCGCTCGCGCTGACCAAAGAGAGGGTGCAGCAACCTATCTAACTGCTGCTGCTCTGCAAGAAGCGGCTTATGGCAATGCTGCGGAAGCGCGGAGGTCAGCGGCAGAAGCTTTGAAGATGGCGCCCACGAGTCCCGGGGTTGGGGTCGAAGCCGCCCTCGCGTTTGCCATGGCCGGTGACGCGTCACGAGCCCGGTCGCTGGCGCAAGATTTGGAAAAGCGCTTCCCACTCGACACCCAGATGCAGTCGCTCTGGCTGCCTTCGGTTCGTGCCCAATTGGCACTTAACAAAAGGGACCCAGCCGCTGCACTGAACTCACTGTCAGCCGCTTCACCCATCGAACTAGGCTTCACCGTATATGGCGATACCTGTCTCTATCAT